>OGTU01000024.1_pt1 | contig 123764 bp, 117 predicted proteins | sample 1574651 | NCBI WGS metagenome assembly OGTU01 (sample SAMN03295831, study PRJEB24534) | human gut metagenome | isolation source: fecal sample 6 from infant 4 | host: Homo sapiens | place: USA: Pittsburgh, PA | collected 2014-07
GTGAAGGATCCGACATTACTAACTGAGCCTTGTATCTAATCCTGGGGGCAGGTCACAGGATATTGGTCATAATTGGTCGTCCTTGACTAAGGATGCGGTTTCAATTCTTGGTGGTAAACGTGCTTTTCTTTGGTCTTTTGAAGTAAAAAAATCTTTAGTTATTTCGAACGTTAGAGAGGCATACTTTCAGACCGTTTCTAACTCATCATGGTCTCACTATGGTTATCTTGTAGCTGCAAGCATTGAGAATAACTGTATTGATGAGTTAACTGTTCTGAATGCGGCACATGGTATTGGCGTTATCCTCCTCGATGTACATAATCCGTCTGAAAGTCAGATTCTTCTTCAAGCAAAAGAAAAAATAAGTTTAGATTGGCAAACTATTAATCGTCTTATTGAATTGAATCCAGACTTTAAAGAATATATTGATTTGATAAACCAATTCTCGTTAAATAAAAAACTTAAAATAAATGAATGGGGTATTGAATATGAATAGGTTTTTTCTCTTAATCAATTGTAAACGTTAACTAATAAAGGTCTTAGGAGATAGTTATGGCTTATGATTTGACTAATACTCTGGTCATTGGTATTAGCTCAACAGCACTTTTCAATATGCAGGAATCAGATAATCTTTTTAAGGAATTCTGTTCCAGCAATCCAGAAAAAGCAATTGAGCAATACAGAGACTACATGCTTTTGCATGAGAATGATGAGTTGCTTCCTGGAACTGGATTTCCCTTGGTAGAGGCTTTGCTGGGGCTAAATAAGTATAAAAAAGAAGCTGATAAATCTCCTCTTGTTGAAGTAGTGGTTATGTCAAGAAATAGTCCTGATACAGGACTTATGATACTGAACAATATAAGAAAAAAAGGAGTAGATATAACAAGGTCAGTATTCACAGGTGGTGAAACGGTGGTTGACTATCTCGAGGCTTTCAATGTGGATCTCTTTCTTACAACCAGTATTGATGATGCACAGCGCGTTATCGACTCTAATGCCTGTGCAGTTGCTATTTTAAAGGAACCGCCAAAAGAATCTATAAAATATCCGCAAGATCAGGTAAGAATTGCCTTTGATGGTGATGCTGTCTTATTCGATGAGTCGAGTGAGATTGTCTATAAAACGAAAGGAATTAACAGTTTCCATGCACAAGAAAATGCCAAGCAAAATGAACCTTTGGCGGAAGGTCCTTATGCAATGCTGCTAAAAAAAATAGCGAGATTACAAGACCGATTACCTGCAAGAGTTGATTATTCACCGATAAGAATTGCTCTTGTTACAGCAAGAAATAGCCCATCCGAGCTACGAGTTATAAAAACATTAAGAGCTTGGGGGATAAATGTTGATGAGGCATTCTTTCTAGGTGGGGTCGAGAAAACAAAAATACTTAAAGCTTTCAATCCTCATATATTTTTTGATGATCAAGATGTCCACCTTGAGCCAGCATCAGTATATGTCCCTTCAGGCCGAGTACCTTATGCTTCTCGCTCACCATTATATCAGCAAATATTGTCAATCAAGCCAGCTTAATTTATGTCAATGTCATTGCCCCGATGAGTCGGGGCGGAACTATCATCATGGTCACGAATTTTTCTCAGATGACAGTTATCTGCCGAAGATAGTCTTGCAATAAAATCTATCGTTTAAATAAACTATGGGCTTCGGTATTTTTTTGATGTAAAAATAAAAAGACAATATCATAAATGTTAAACCTCAAAATAGCCTAGCAGCAAACGCCAAAACAACAATACTGACATTACCATTAACTGTCGCGATGGTTCTGAGTCGGTCGTCTTTAAGTGTTTTACCATCAAATGTTGCGATGGTGCGGAGTCGATCGTCTTTCAGGGTCTTCCCATCAAATGTTGCGATGGTGCGGAGTCGGTCGTCTTTCAGGCTTTTACCGTCAAAGGTAGCGATGGTGCGGAGTCGGTCGTCTTTTAGGGCTTTACCATCAAACGTCGCGATGGTCCTCAGTCGATCATCTTTCAAGGTCTTGCCATCAAAGGTCGCGATAGTCCTGAGTCGATCGTCTTTTATAGTTACGCTCATAAGTATTCTCCTGTGATACATCCATTCAGTACTTTACCATCCAAAATCAAGCACTGGTTTCTTTAAGTTCTGGATGCTAATCCTTTGAATGTGCGGTAAAAATTCATCCAGTTAGCATTAACATTAACCAGCGCTTCATCGATCATAACAGGTCTGACGCAGTTTAAAAGATACAATCTTACCTATAAATTGCGGTAGCGCATTGCTCTGTTATCTGGCATCTAGAGGTGTCCTCCAACCCCTTTAAATTTTTCGATAAACGCCCCAATTTTCTGGAATACGGTCTGCTTTTTCGTTTTGTACTGAGGATTCAGCGGACTGAGCTTTGGTAGCGTCTCATTTAGCTCAGTGCCATTTTCGGTAGCATACTCCCGTTTGAGTGATGTGCGGATATAGCGCCTTGCAGCCTCTTCATTGAGGTTTTCTTCCTTAATCAACGCCTCTGCTTCCCGTTGCTGTTCACGCTGAGCATAGGTAAAGAATGCATCAATGATACTGGCCTTGTCCGGCATGTCATCAAGGTTAGTTTGCTGAATAAAGTCAACAATCAGACCTTCTTTGGCACGGTTGCCCAGACTTGAGCGGATTAAGCGTCTGACCTCTTCAGTCAGGGCTTCTTTACCTTTTTTCTGACGATTGTGGTCGAAAATCAGACCAAGGATGTAATCCAGGTTAATTTCCTGCGACTTCAGCAGGTCAATTTCAAACACCACGTCATCCCAGTCTGTGGTTGATTTATCCCTGTCGTTTGCTGCTTTTTCGCGTCGCTGCCAGTCCCGGATATCATTGTATGCTGAGCGATAGTCCTGAACTTTACGTTCTGCCGGGAGACGAATGGTTTGTAATTCAGCAAATTTTTCATCATCCACATAGTGCTCTGCTTTAAAGGTTTCTACCGCTTCCGGGTCACTAATATCAACCTTCTGCAGGGCTTTCAGCGTGGCAAATTCATCATAGTTTTGCAGGATGTTTTCTGCCCGCAGATATTCACCAAACAGTTTGACGAAGGCTTTTTTCTCTTTTTCACTGTCGATACTGGCAGGGTCAGGGAAGCGCTGCTCCAGCTCCGAAACAACAGCCATAAAACCTCGTTTAGCCTCACCGGTTGCCGCATCGGTAAAGCCCTGCATGTACTCTTCGTAGCTTTTTTCCAGCACCACATTCTTGGTGTTTTTGTCGCCAAAAAGAGTGATGGCATCAATGGTCGGACGCTCCAGGTCCCTGAAAGTCACGATATTGCCGAAGGTTTTGGTTGCATCATAGATACGGTTGGTGCGTGAGAATGCCTGCATCAGACCGTGATAACGCAGGTTTTTGTCAACGAACAGAGTATTGAGCGTCGGAGCATCAAAGCCGGTTAAGAACATTCCCACCACGATGAGAAGGTCAATATCCTGATTTTTCACTCGTTGAGCTAAATCGCGGTAGTAGTTCTGGAAACCGTTACTGTCAGTGCTGAAATTGGTTTTAAAGTGGTTGTTATAGTCATCAATAGCTGAATCCAGGAATTCCTTCGCGCTGCTGTTCATTGCACTGGTATCAAAGCTTTCGTCAGTAATATCACCAATGGCGCTTTGCTCTTCATTTGCAGCAAAGGAGAAGATGGTTGCCACCCGAAGGCATTTATAGCTGCCAGATTTCTTCTCTGCTTCTTCCTGTAGCATTTTAAACGTCGTGTAATAAGCTTTCGCCGCGTCCACGCTGCTAACTGCTAACATGGCGTTAAAGCCCTTAGCTCCCGGGAAGGTTCGGTGCGTTTTCTGCCGGAAGTTATTGAGAATGTATTGCGTTATTTCCTGGATACGCAGGGGGTGCAAAAATGCCTGTTGGTTTTCAGCCGCGCTGAGTTTTTTCTCGTCTGTTTCCGTTTCAAGAGACTTAAACTGTGGGCGGACATCGTTATAGTCCACCTTAAACTTCAGCACTTTTTCATCACGAATCGCATCAGTAATTACGTAAGAATGTAATTCACGCCCGAAGACGCTGGCGGTGGTTTCTGCCCCCAGTGCATTTTCCGGGAAAATAGGCGTACCGGTAAAACCAAACTGATAAAAGCGTCTGAATTTCTTTTTGAGGTTTTTCTGGGCTTCACCAAACTGGCTGCGGTGACACTCATCAAAGATAAACACCACCTGCTGCTGATAGACGGGCAGGTCAGCTTCGGCTTTCATCAGGTTATTGAGTTTCTGAATGGTTGTGACGATGATTTTGTTATCGTCCTTATCCAGGTTTCTTCTGAGGCCTGCTGTATTATCCGAACCATTCACACTGTCCGGAGAGAAGCGCTGGTACTCCTTCATGGTCTGGTAATCGAGGTCTTTCCTGTCGACCACGAAGAAGACTTTATCAATAAAGTCCAGCTCGGTTGCCAGTCGTGCGGCCTTAAAGCTGGTCAGGGTTTTTCCTGATCCTGTGGTATGCCAGATAAATCCACCGCTTTCGGGTTTTGACCAGTTCTTCATTTTAAATGAGCTGTTAATTTTCCAGAGGATTCGCTCGGTGGCGGCAATCTGATAGGGGCGCATGACGAGCAGCGTCTGGCTGCTGTCAAACACGCTGTAATTAAACAGGACATTCAGCAGGGTATGCTTCTGGAAGAAAGTGGCGGTAAAGTCCTTCAGGTCCTTTATCAGGGTGTTATCCGATTTCGCCCAGTTCATGGTGAAATCAAAGCTGTTTTTATCCCGCTTAGTGGTACTGGCAAAGTACCGGGTATCAGTCCCGTTGGAAATTACGAAGAGTTGCAGGTATTTAAACAGGGAGTTATCGCTGTTAAAGCTTTCCTTGCTGTAACGGTGTATCTGGTTAAAGGCTTCACGAATCGCCACGCCGCGCTTTTTGAGTTCGATTTGCACCAGTGGCAGGCCGTTGACCAGAATGGTGACGTCATAACGGTTAGCGTGTGAACCTGTCTGCTCAAACTGCTGAATGACCTGCACCTTATTGCGCAGCAGGTTCTTTTTATCTATCAGATAGATGTTTTCCAGACGACCATCATCAAAAGTAAAATCACAGATATAGTCGATATGGATTTTACGGGTTTTGTCCAGGCTGCTGTCACTGGGGCTATCCAGATACTGCTCTGCGAAGCGCCGCCATTCACTTTCGTTAAACACCACACCATTAAGACGCTGAAGCTGGTCCCGCACATTCGCCAGCATCGCAGTCGGTGACTTAACGGAGATAAACTCATAGCCCTGATTAAGAAGGTCCTGAATCAGCGCCCGCTCAAGGTCCGATTCGCTCTGGTAGCTGTCACCGGTATCCAGAACTTTGGTGTATTTATCAAGGACGATAAAGTTATTGGATTCAGCAATGGTGTGTGTCTGTTGTGTCATGGTGCATCCTGTGCGTCATCTGGCAAAGTCCGGAAGGGTATCAGAAGCATCTTCCGGTATTCCTAAAGCCTGATACCGGGCGGGTGAAAGCATACCCTAACGGTATCAATGCCTGTCAGTTGCTGGCGGTTTCTGGTTTCGGGAAGCTGAACAGTAAATCACGATAGTACTCGTACTGCTTCTGGCGTAGTTCTATTTCACGGGGTAAGCCTTCGGTGATGGAGCTTGTCAATGTGTCGAATTTGTCCAGAATTTTAGCAATATATTTCTGACGCTCTATGGAAGGCACTAATAATTTCAATTCCTGCAATTTCCCCACAGCAAGACCCGGCTGTGCAGATTTCGACGCATATTGATTTAGATTCATTGTTGTTAACATATGAAATGCCCAGTCAATATCAATCCCCTGCATGGCTGAGACTACAACTGCATGTTCTGTAGCGTAGAACTGACCTTTCATTCTTTGGACATTGCCACACAGAGCACCTTGTCGCCCTATTAATAGATGTTCCCCATCATGACTTTTTTCTTTAACGTAACCACGAATACCGTTTCCGCCAAAACAAGGATATACAAAATCTCCTTCTTTCCCATCTACTATATTTCTCGCCGAAATATGCTGCCCTGCACGCATCTTCACAATCTCACCCAATGTCTTCCACTCAACCCCACCCTCTTCAAAACTCAGCAATTTATCACGATAGTAGTTGTACTGTTTTTTACGCATGGTAAGCTCAGCTGTAAGCTCAGCTGTAAGCTCAGCTGTAAGAGCAGTAAATTTATCCAGAATTCGGACGATTTCAGACTGGATGGCAAGGGATTTTTCTGGATTGTTTGAACTGGGAATTGGAATTTTAATTTTAGATAAATCGCCACTGGAAACCCGTCGGACTTTAGCTCCAGTAATATATTTCATTTTTTGTGTTTGAAATATTTCGGACTGGAAGAAATAGGCGAGATATTTAACATTTTGCTCGTGGCGAAATAACATCATATCTCCGGAAATAGCAACGTTATCGCCAAGCCAGGCTAAAGGTTTTACTACATCTTCATCGTTTTCTGATGTTGTTGCTAGCAATAAGTCATTTTTTTGAGCCTTTCTCAGCTTATTGGCTAGTTCTGGAAGCACGTAAGTAAATGTTTTATCAGCTGATAACCCATACCTTGTATAAATCTGACCGTAATGTATTGCTGGAAAACCACTTTCAACGAAATCTTTTTTCTGTAGTCCATTGCCACGTATGAAATCGCCAAGCTCTCCCAGTGACAACCACTCAACCTCAACCCCATCCAGCAATTTTTCCAGATAACTTAACTCGCTCATTTCTGCACCTCGCAGCCTTCAATTTCAGCCACAATCGCATCAATATCTTTACGCAACTGGTCGATTTTGCTGACCGTGATTTTCAGCTCTGCATTCAACTCAGCGATATCGATAATTTCGCGAGTATCTTTCGCTTCAACATAGCTGCTCACCGACAGGTTATAGTCATTAGCAACAACGGTCTCAAACGCGACTGATTTCGCCAGATGAGCAATATCTTCCTTGCTGGCAAATACCTGCATAATCTGTTCGATATGGGCATCGGTCAGGATATTGTTGTTGGTCTCTTTTTTGAATAGTTCGCTGGCGTCAATAAACTGAACTTTTGTATCTGTTTTATGTTTAGACAACACCAGAATGTTTACGGCAATGGTGGTGCCAAAGAACAGATTCGGTGCAAGAGAAATCACAGTTTCAACGTAGTTATTGTCAACCAGGTACTGTCGGATTTTCTGCTCTGCACCGCCACGGTAAAAAATACCGGGGAAGCAAACTATTGCTGCACGCCCTTTAGCAGACAGGTAGTTTAGCGCATGTAGCACAAACGCAAAGTCAGCTTTTGATTTCGGGGCCAGTACGCCAGCAGGAGCAAAACGCTCATCGTTAATCAGGGTCGGGTCGTCACTGCCAATCCACTTAACCGAGTACGGCGGGTTAGAGACAATCGCATCGAACGGTTTTTCATCGCCAAAGTGAGGCTCAGTCAGGGTATTCCCCAGTCTGATATCAAATTTGTCGTAGTTGATGTTGTGCAGGAACATGTTCATACGCGCCAGGTTAAAGGTTGTATGATTTATCTCCTGACCATAAAAACCTTCTTCAATGATATGGTTATCAAAGTGCTTCTTCGCCTGAAGCAGCAGTGAACCAGAGCCAGCGGCAGGGTCATAGATTTTGTTGACGTGAGTCTGACCGTGCATCGCAAGCTGAGCAATCAGCTTAGAGACGTGCTGAGGTGTGAAGAACTCCCCTCCAGACTTACCGGCATTTGCCGCATAGTTAGAAATCAGGAACTCGTAGGCATCACCAAACAGGTCAATCTGGTGCTCGTTAAAATTCCCCAGGTTAAGCCCTTCAACGCCTTTCAGAACCGCGGCAAGACGGCTGTTTTTGTCTTTAACTGTGTTACCCAGTCGATTGCTGGTCGTATCGAAATCGGCGAACAGGCCTTTGATGTCGGCCTCCGACGGGTAGCCGTAGGCAGAGCTTTCTATAGCGACGAAGATACTGTTTAAATCAGCATTTAGCCTGTCGTTGGTGTTCGCTTTAGCGGCAACGTTGCAGAACAGCTGGCTCGGGTAGATGAAATAACCTTTAGTCCTGATGGCATCGTCTTTGATGTCATCGGTAATGATGCTGTCATCAAGTGCTGCATAATGTATGCTCTCATCCCCTGCTTCCATGTAGCTGGAAAAATTCTCACTGATGAAGCGGTAGAAAAGTGCACCGAGTACATACTGTTTAAAATCCCATCCATCTACGGAGCCTCTGACATCATTGGCAATGGCCCAGATTTGGCGGTGTAGCTCTGCACGCTGCTGAAGGCTTGTCATTTTGTATCCTGTTGTATGATTCTTAAGTACTGTTATTGGCCCGATTTTATCGCAATTTCATATTGATGACAGGCTTTGTATGTCATGCCTTGCACTGAGAGTTCGTTTGCCCGGTTGTGTAGCCAACACTCTTTCAGTCAGGCCAGTAGAAACGTTGTGCTGACGATAAATACTGAAGCCCCAATACTATCGGGGCTGAACGTTCAGTCGGTGAGAATTTCTTCATCCGTATCCATTGTGGATGGTGATGAATCTATTTTTGTTGTAAGAAATACCCGATTCAGTAGTCTTTGCTTCAGGGCGTTTCTTCGCTCATTGTAGAATTCCGGGAAGCGACTGAACTCAATATTGTCATCTGAAACTAACAACATTGATGGCGTATAGTTGTTTGATGAATGAGATAGCCATTGTTTCAGGGAAGTATCCTGTTTACTTATATTCTGAGAATGATTCAGTAAATGAAGATTCGGTATGGTGTCCCAGTGTTCCGGGTTTTCATAAAAGCTGAGGTTCTCTGGTGAGTTCGCAACATAATCTAATCTTTCAAGATATTTCTTTGAGAAGTGATTTCTTGGGTGAAGGTGATCAATATGAAACACCTCGGTCGGATTCATTTCAGGGAACAGAAGATGCAATAGTGCGCGGCAACGACCTTCGCCATATCTGATATTGAGAAGGCTTTCGATGTATTCGTCGTCAAATCTGAGGTCCTTATTCGAGCCTTTATATCTGTCAATAATCTTCTCAAGAGGGAAATGAATATCTGAAAGACTATTTTTCATTACATCTCTGATGCTCGTGAGTAGCGCATCGGCCTGGCTTCCAAAGATCCCTTTCAGAAGTACCATGTAAAACCACTGGCTAATTACTGAGCGTTCATTGTGGTTTTTATTCAGGAGGTTAATCGTTGTATATAATGGATGTCCACTGGTTTGCTTTTTGTAAAGCCAGTAGGCCACAGGAATGACTGCATTTTTAGATATCAAAGACTGTGGATTGATGCCGAATCGCCTGATAAGAATAAAGGTCTCCTTGATACAGGATTTTATTTCAGACCATTGTTGTTGTATCTTACCGACCTCCTCTGAAGTGAAGTTTTTTACTTTGAACCGGACGTCAGAGTCAATAAGCATCAGGCTGGTTTTTAAGAACCAGTCTCTTTCAATATAAAACCCCATTTCATTATTCTGATAAATGTTTTTAGTTAGTTCATCCAGTTCTCTTCTGAAATCACCCTGCCAGTGCGCTACCGCTATTGACATCAGTAAGTCGGAGAACTCAAGTTTTGTCCCCCCGCTGTTCGTGCGTATGAAAACATCCAGCACATGGTCAATATCCTGACTGCTCTCATTGAAGTAGTGGATAAGATTCTCAGTTCTTATCTTGGTATAAAGTTTAAGCAGAGTTTTTCTGGAAAATTCACTGGAAATGAGATCTCTTTTTTCAAGTTCTGGTACGACAACGTTAAATAAAATATCATCAGGCGAATCATGTTGCTCGTATTTGAATATTTCGTGCAGGCAGAACCAGTGATGTTTGTTATCGGCAAGTGAATCAGTATATTGCTTCTCGGTCAGGAACCTGAAGTTATACTTCATCATGAGCTCATCGTCTGACTTAAGTGGCGCTGTTAAATCGACGTAAAGCTTTCTGGGTGGCAGGATGCGATCATCCTGTGCCGAAGGCCACCACACCCGGGGCTGTTTATACGCATACGTTCCACACAATCCAATATATAATGATGTGAGACGCTGCTGACCATCAATCACGGCCTTGAAATCATGAAACCCAGCATTTGTTGCTACGCAGGGGTTTTCTTCATTAAATCGCTGACAGTATTCTTTCAGGAACTCATAGAATTTGTAATCATTTTTAATACTGGCACTACGGATATCCCACATCATGAAAGAGTTTATCGGGTAGTCTCGCATGATGGAATCAAACAGCAAACATATCTGACTGCTGCTCCAGACGAACTTCCTCTGAATTGCAGGCAGAAGATAGTGGCGTAAATTAATTGAATCTATCGCTTGTTTTATCGTTATTGCTTTTTCATACTGGCCAGCCATCATAAACCTCATATGTTATATTAGCTGGCCTATTTTAATTTATTGCGTGTCGGTAGTACAGTCTTTGCACAAACTAATTTATGCAATGGAAAAGCTGACGGCTCGGTTTGTGTTTTTCATTCGGGTAGACTCGCATTGCGGATGCACAAAGTGATGAAACCTGTCTTGCTATATTTTTACCGAAGTTAACAAGAAGGCCGTGCTTTATTTTTTCACCCTCTGCCCTGATGCTGATGATAAAGCTGAACTGATATACGATTACCTCAATGAGGTCATTGCCAAATGTTATGATGGCGGCGTTGTTTATTTCATATTCATAATCCCTCAGGTCAGTGTTAAGTCTTGCTGTTGCATCTACAAGTGCGTATTCTTTATCGATAATCATAACTTTCTCACTTATCATGTTAATGTGATTTAATCATCACTAATAATATGTTGTGATTTTAATTACGATTATTCGTCTGTTTACTCCCGTAATGCATTATCTTATGAATAATGTTCATGTGGGGTAAGGCTTCCATAAAGTCAGACTGTTCAATCAGCGAAATGAGTGTGTTATCGATCTCAAACGTTGTATCCGGTAATACCTCAACCAGCCTGATTCGGGACAGGGAAATAACGAACACGCCCGATGACGTACATCCGGCAAGAAACCACTCCGCATGGCTGCAAAGCAGACGGTAGGGATGAACGGTATGGCTGACGTTTTCGTCGGTTCTGATACGCACCTGGGTCTGGTTAAGTATGGCGAGCGTCAGTCTGCTGAAATCACCGAACAGCGTGGGTTTCTGGCGCGGCTCCGGTAGCATAATCCTGTAGGGCGAGGGACGTTCCCCGTCAAGCATCAGGCTCAGCAGTTTGGCGTCCATCGCGGGTAACAGACGGTCAAGATGCAGCAGTCTCGCCAGTATCTTCATATCCCGTTCCATGCGGCGACGAAAGTAATGCGAAGCAAGCTGATACACGCCGTTGCTCTGTTCAATATCAAGGTACGTCAGACGGACGTTGAAATCCCGTCGCAGTGTTCGCGTCGTCACTCCAAATTCTTCTGCCAGCGTCCCGATATGCAGCTTTTCACCCTGAAACAAACGGCTCAGGATGATGGAAAGGCGGGTTGCCAGTCTGTCATGTTCGTTTTCTTGTGTTATCAGCGTCATACATCATTTCCGAATTTAGCCGGGAAATAATGCCAGCAGTAGCGGACAGGATTTGTCCGCCCTCTGAAGTTTTTTAAAGTCTGAATACCTTAAATGTAAGTGCTAAACGTCAGTATTCTCAGGTGAATAAAGATGCTTCTGGCGCATGTAGGCAATAAAAATGCAGGATGGTAGCGTCACCCGGTATGCGGGACCGGCTAAATCAATCAGCAGCCAGAGAGAACTGAGCACCCAGCCCACGGGACCGGCAAAAGCGCCCATGGTACGCGTCAGCATGGCATTTCCTGCAACGGTCAGCCCTCTGCCTAACAGGGCTTTCGCCACACCATTTGTGACAACAAGTGCCATCTGATAGGCCGCAAACCCGGATGTTTTTATCCCCGCCTGGATTGCCATGGTCAGCAACTCCGGCGTGGGGTTGCTGTAGCCTGTCTGCAATTCTTCCGCCACGGTCTTTAGCTGATCGGGCGTCATCTTCTCAAGGCTTTTCTCCAGGATCTTCATCAGCAGATTCATTTCAATGGTTTCAACACTGGATTTGTTGTTGTAGTTCACCTTCATTTTATCGCAGGCATCGGTAAGAATTTCCCGGTACAGCACCCCTTTACCCCAGCGGAGCAGCGTGGCAAAGCTGTTCGCCCCAAACGTCTGAACTTCGGCGGCAATGGCATCCCAGTAGCGCGGGTGGTTGGGCTTGTGTTTTTTATACTGAGGATCATAGGTCAGCGTTTCCGTGATGCGTGCCAGTCCGTCTTTCGGATCGCAGATAAGCACAGAAACCAGTAAATCCAGATCGTCACGATGACAGTGGCGCAGAAACTCAAGGTCGGGGTCGTGTCGGTAGGTAGCCATATTTCACCTCATTGCAGATATTGGACCTGACAGTTTAAGGAAGCCCCCGGACAGGGTTTGTCCGCCTGAAAAACAAAAAAGTAAAAAAAAAACCTGCCCGAAAGCAGGTTTCTGTTCACCGGATGGAGGTATAACGCGTCGGGATTACTTTCCGCGCCATTCCTTTTCCACTTTATCCGCAAAGGCATCGCACTGCCGGGCATATTCCGGGTTATAGAGCAGCTCCGACTGCGAAAGCTGCATGGCGGTCATGCTGCCGTTACGGGCGTTCGATTCGAGCCAGGTTCTGCCATAGGTTTGGTTCATCACCTGAAGTACCCTGTTGAATACCGGTCCGTTGAAGCGGGCATTGAGATTAACGCCTTTTACCTGAAGGCCGCTGTCACTGGTCTGGGTCAGGCGGGTGGAGTACATCGCGCAGAAGGTCGAGTTGGTTATCATCTGAGCGTCAGCCTGCTCGTCGGCGAACGCGCTGTGGCTGAAGGCGGAAAGCAGAATTGTGGCGGTTAACAGTTTTAAAATTTTCATCATGTTCCCTTATGGATTGAAAAGCGGAGACAGCCTGCCATACGGGGTGGTCAGGAGATGTCCGGCAGAGAAAAAAGTCAGGGTTTCAGCGAGGGAGCCAGTCGCCAGCGGTGAGGGCCAGCGGATTCCAGCACAAAGGCCAGTTGAGCGAGGTCCCGTCTTGCGGTCCGGGGAGATACGTCAAACTGCCGGATGATGTAGCGAACAGATATTGTCTGACCGTAAAACAGCACCATGGTCAGCCGGATGAGCCGTTCTCCCTGTCCGGTAGCGTGTTGCCTGCGACGATTAACGTTCATCGTTGCCATACGCGCCATCGGTCCCCTTTCTGAAAAGAATCGAGGTGTCTGGCAAGCCAGATATCAGGGCATGAATTGCCGGTAACGCAGCGGGCAGTAAACCGGTGGCAGTTAAAGTCGAGCAGGCTGTAGGGATAGCGCTGACCCACTGCCGCCTTTGCCCGTTCAGCGGCCCGCGCACAACCCTGAGGCGTCAAATCCATACAGTCTGTATACACCGAGATAGCGGAGTTCCAGCCATCGAGCCGGTCAAGAAATCCTTTAGCCTTACTTTTGATAACGGTTCCATCGCCATCAAGATGAACAATATCGCCGTTACCCACATAGATACCGCTGTGTGCGGCAAGGCCAAAAAGCAGTTCGCACTGCACGATACCACCGTAAGCCGGTTCATCGACGCAGGAGAGAATGCAGTTATCGATAAATGAATCCACGAAGTTCAGCAGCAGAAGCCGGTACATAACAATCAATTCCTTACTACGGGGGAGAGGGGGGATGCGGGGGAAACGTAGTGAACACTCAGCTTTCCCACAACGTACGGACCGTGAAAACCCCCATATCGTGGTAAGCCATAAAGTTACTTTCCCATAGCGACCAGAACTCACGGGCGTCGACATGAGAGATATCGCCACAACGGGAAAGCCACGTGTATTGTTGCGTCCAGCTCACATCGACATCTTTTTCAAGCTCAGGCCATGGATGCCCTGCATAGTGAAAATCGGTGACGTAATCGAGCTGCCAGTCTTCTCCGGCAGGGATGAGGCGTATTTCGACCGGATGCCAGCCACCGGTTTCCGGTGAGTATTCAGGGTCACGAAAGTTAATGGTTAATCCGGTGATGGGGTGACGATGAGGCGGTTTTTGCGCGACGATATCCAGAAGCAGTTGGGTGAACGACCGGGAGAGCGGCAGCACATAGCCGCCCTGCAATATAGCGGGTGATGACATAGTGAATTTCCTGATTTTGGGTTAACGGAACACAGAAAAAGTGAGGATTAGTCCTGACTGAGCGCAGCAAGCTGCGTCATACGATGTTGCCAGTCGGCATAACAATGGTGCATAAAGAGCCTGCTGCTGTCCGCTTCGATAAGACAGATATCCGGGCTTCTCAGTACAGCGGCAAGAAATCCGGCGTTATTGGTGCTGCCCTGACCAAACAGCGGGCGGAATACACGGGACGGAAAGCTGTCCTGCTGCTGTTCCAGAATGGCGTGAATCGCATCAAGCGCTATCCATTCACGGGAGAACAGGCCCCCTTCGCCATTGGCGGTTAAGCGCAGGGCAAGACTCCCGGTTTCACCCTCTTTACCCAGCTCATACGTCAGCAGTCCTTTACTGTGGGGGCTGATTTTCTCGGCTTCCCCCATGTAGAACACGGTATAGCTTTCGGTGACGGCGGCTTCGGTAGCGATTTTTTTCTTACTCATGGTTCAGCGCCTCAATCAGGTTCCGGAGTTGAGTGATAACGGTCGTGTCCGGGAACACCAGATAGATACCCTGTCCGTTATCGCAGACGATACCGAGCAGGAGATACCAGCCATCATCAAGTGCGGTGACGTATTCCGGGTTAGCCAGTGCCACTGCCAGCAGCGGGTCTTCGGGGAGGGTGTCATCGTGGTTGAGATGCCAGAGCAGGGTTCCCGTTTCGTTCCAGAAGGTGGTAAACAGGTCGATATCATCGACAGGGCCAAGGATTTCATTGCTGAGGGCCGCCAGTGCGGAGGCGGGCAGGTTGAGAAGGGGAAGACTGGTGGGGGTCGTGAGTTTAAACATGATTATCTCCATAAATGATTGATTCATATTGATAATATGTTTTCAAATGACTTTTAGTTACATTTTATTTACGTTGTTTGCTTTTTCTGGATTATGCCCTTAAATTTAGTTCTAACCTGGCATTAAATCCCGTTTTTTTTAGATTTTTAGCGTTTTATAAAGAAATTAGCATGTGCTGTTTTAACTGAAAATGAGAGAAGGCTTGCGCACAATTGCTATTGATTTTCTTACTTATTTTCTCAATCACAAAACGCCTTAAATAGTTCAAAAAACAATCAACACCCCATAATCGATATTATTTATGGGGAGAAACGACGTTTAAGCCTGAAAGTGGGGGAGTGGCACTTTCAGGAGATTAAGGAGGCAAACAGGCCTCTTTAACGCGTGTTTTTCTCACCAAAATGTCAGAGTCGGTGATTTGCACTTCAGTATTTCTGCCAATACTATTCGCTCCATGTGCTGGCCAGCATCTAACTCAATACCCTTAATCTGTATTAATTGAGCGAGATGTATGCATTATGAAACCCGATAGTTCTTTAAACCAAATAACGCAGACAATGAAACGGAATGATGTTGATTCTGTGGATAGTCGCTTTTGTAAGTCAGCGCAAAACATGAAAACCAGCGTTGACGTTGAAGATTGCTGCGTTGAAGTGATGGTTCGACATCACAGCCCAAAGAATCAAAGAGAGGCATTCACTAAAGCTTTTTTTGATGAGTGTAAAATCCGTGCAATACAAACTGGCCGGACTATCGAAGCCAGCGATACAAAATGTACCGGGCTTAAGGCTATATTCCACTCATCCGGACGCATTAAGTTTATTGTCCGCAAAAGTATTCGCGGAAAGAATGTTTACGTTTCCGTAGGAAGTTACCCTGAATTTTCCATTAATAACGCAAGGGAGCATGCCTTTAAAATAATTCAGGAGCTTAAGGCTTCCATTGAGACTTATGGTGAGCGTTTTCTTACTCACAGTAAAATGACGTTTAATGAGCTTGTGGATGAGTATGAGAAAAGCGTACTCAGCACGGGCGTTAAGCGTTCAGCTAACACCGATCTTTCTAAGATCCGTAAATACCTGCGCCCTCTTCTCGGTGCCAAAAAGCTGGCAGGTATGACGGAGGCAGATATTCTGAGCTATCTGCATAATCTCGATCTCAAGCCAGCCACCCGCAATCGCCATCTGGCGCTCATTAAAGCGGTGTTTACCAGGGCAATACGCATGGGATACATCAGCCGCTCTCCGGCGCTTTATATCAAAGCGCTGCCTGAAGTAACGTCAGATCGCCGCGCCATGGATGACTCCCAGCTTCAGCGCTGGATGGAAGTCTGTGAGTGCTGGCGTAATGGTAAACCCGATCATGAAGGCCTTGCTCTGCTCATGTTCCTTGCCCTGACGGGGCTGCGTCTGGGGGAAACCCGTCATCTTCGTCTTGAGGATGTGGACTGGAGTCGCAAGGTTATCACCCTGCGCCATACTAAAAACGGCAAACTCCGCCGTGTACCGGTATGTGATAAGGCTTTCGTTCTTCTGACAGAACAGCGTCAGCATCTGGGGGATGAAGGCTGGGTATTTCCGGGCAAGGGGACCGACAATCCGGTTGCTGAGCCGCGTCGCCTGCAAAAACGGCTTTGTGAGGCTGCGGGTATTCCTCCGTTCACCATCCATGAGATGCGTCATACCTTTGCGACAAAGCTCATTGAGAGCGGGGCAGACATTCATACCGTCAAAGACTTACTGGGTCACAGCACAATCAAAGTAACAGAACTTTACTTGCACGCCTCCCCGGCACGTTATCACGAAGTTGTTAACCGGGCGATGGGCTAACAACTGGCACTCAACGACATGACTTTTAACCAGGATTCCGATGCCACCCGTTTTCTGACGGTGGCGTATTTTGATGGTAATGCACATGAATAAAAAAGTGACAACTAATGTTCCTCCGGTTTCCGGGATTAAGCGTATTCGCGCTTTTGCTGACCGTGATAAAAATTTCACCAAAATGTCGGAGGCAATTATCAGGCGTGCTGAAAACGCTGAAGTCGGTGAAGATGATATCGCTTCACTCGGTCTTAGTGATGGGCTGCCACGGCATTATGTGAATACGGCTGATGGCCTTTTCTACATCGGTGGACAGAAACCTGTGCTGGTTTGCGGTACGCCAGTTGTGCCTGTCGCCCTGTTTTGCGGGAAAGATAAGGAGTCCAGTCTTGGGATTCGCCTGATGACCGGTAACGGGCTGGGTAAGTATGTTAAGGCCCTGGTGCGCTTTGAGGATATTGTTCAGAGCGGTGCTCAGGTAGTAGGCAAACTGGCAGATCGTGGATTTTGTGTTGGCTCCTCTCCACAGCAGTTTGCCCTTTTTGACCGTTTTCTTCAGCGCTGCCGGAGTTTACCGCTGCCTGTCTATCTGATGGCAGATGCGATGGGATTCGTTTCGGAGGATATGGCCTTTTTACATGGTCATGAGCCCGTTGTGACCTCTCTGACCGGGTTTGATTATCTGCTGCCGGGATTCCGCGTGCGTCCCGGACTGCACAAAGGTGGGGCTCTGGAGGAGTGGATTAACCTCATCCGGGAAAATGTCCATGGCTGGGCGCAGACCTTTGCGCTGAGTGCGTCCTTTGCTTCGATGCTTCTGGTTCCTGCCGGTATGGATGTGGGCATGTTTCATTTTCACGGCGTATCCACCACCGGTAAAACGCTTCTCCTGATGCTGGCTGCATCGGTCCATGGTGATGGCAGCGAGCCGGGCAGTGGGGGGAATGTAAATATTATTCGCTGGAATACCACGCCTAACGCGATGGAGCGCCTTCTCGCTGACTATTCCGGTCTGGTCGCCTGCGTCGATGAACTGGGTGCGAGTAATCATAAGCAACTTTCCTCACTGCTTTACAACATTACGTCAGGTACGGCAAAAGAGCGCCTGAACCGTGGCCTGACGGCAGATGAGCCGTTTAAATGGCGCATGTTTATTCTCTCCACCGGTGAGATGTCAATCTCCGAAAAGCTGGCTGAACAGAAAGCCGTGTTACAGGGAGGGCAGGAGCACAGGGCCATCAGTATGGAACTGTTGCCTGAGGATGCTCAAAAACCGGATGAACCGGTATCAGAAACACGTGCCCGTGCAGATGCACTGAAGACGGGGCTGGCAGAGGCTTATGGTCATGCCGGGCCTGCATTTATCGGCAAACTGTTATCCGGGAAAAATACGGCTGGCGGTCTTCGCACCTACGCAGAGTTTTCATCCTGGCTCCAGGAACAGACAGATGATTGCTGTAACGCACTGGAAGAGGCCCTGAGGGATGAGGGGCGTGATATTACCCGCGTTCAGCGGCGCGGACTGAAAAGATTTGCGCTGGTATGGCTGGCAGGAGAGAAGGCGCTGAAATATGGCCTTTTACCTTTCGAAAGCGATGCGGTGGCTAAATCCGTTATATCCGCTGCACGACGCTGGCTGGATGATAACCAGAATCAGTATAACCCGGTGCGTAACATGCTGGAGGAGCTTCAGCTGACGCTGGTGACAAAAAGCAGCAGGCACTTTATCACCCTGCGTGACGAACATGCCCGATGCCCGGGAGATATGTGGGGATTCGTCCATTACAAAACCGGCGACTTCCTGATTTATGAATCGGTGTTTGAAAAGCTCTGTTCTGAAAAGGGACTTAAGACCGTTGATGTGGCCAGACCGTTAGAGCGTTCCGGTTATCTGCTTGGCGAAAGTGCCGGACACTATAAAAAAAGAGCGCTGAAGACGATGGCGCAGTCTTACTACCAGGTCAAAAAAGCGTTTCTGAAATGCAATGTGATGACCGAATTTTAACCCTGAATAAAACCATTTTGACTGAATAACAACGAATAGAAGGTGATGTATGATTTTTGAATCAGACCAGTACTATGACGGTTTTCCTCACGCTATCAGCAGCGAAAATGAAGAAAAAACCTCATTCAATGATTACGCTCTGGTTAACACACTGGCGGAGTGCCTGTATCACGACATTTCTCGTGAAATCTTCGATGGCAGTGAGCCGGCGCTCCGGGCCGTCATTGCCAACGGTAAGATTAAATTTCTGGCTCGTTATACGCTTCAAGGGGCCTGCTATTATGAACCCCTCGGCACATTTCCACGTATGCCCGTTAACGTCGCGCGTGAACGAGCACGTGAACTCTATAACAGATTTGATGATCACCGGGTGCCGGATGAAGAATATGGGGCCATCCCGTTCTGACTGATGGCTGAACAGTAAAAAAAAGCAGGGGCACTTGCCTCTGCTTTTCTGTTATCACAAGGACGGTAGCTGAGCCGTTATCCTTTCCGCCAGTAACTGACTGGTGTTCTGTAAGCGCTGAGGATGAAGATGCGCATACCGTTGTGAAGACTGACTGCTGCGGTGCCCCAGTTGAGCCTGAACGTCATACAGTGTTCCGCCGTAGGACACGATGAGGGCGGCAACCGAATGGCGACAGGTATGAATACATACTTCTTTGTCGAAAATCCCCGCCCGACGAACGATACGCTGAAAGGCCTTAACCGGGTTACTCAGCGGCATCCCCGGTTTTTTGCCTATAAACAACCACGGATTTCCCCGCTGCGTTGGCAGCGTTCTGATTACGTCCATCGCCAGTGAGTTAAGGTGAACAATCCGTCCATAGCCATTCTTGGTTTCAGGGAGCCACAGGGTGCGTTTAACCGGGTCAACATGCTCCCACTTAGCCAGACGCAGCTCATCACGACGAAGGCCGGTCAGTAACAGCAGTTTGACATAGCGGGCAGCTACAGGGCTGGTATCGTTATCGGCGGAGAGAAAAATACGACGAATTTCGTCCTCGGTAAAATAACGCTGTCGGGCGTTGTTCTCCCTGAGTAGCTGTACCACCCTTGCCGGATGAACAGAGGTCATGCTTTGCCTTCCGGCCCATGTAAAGACGGCTTTAATGAGTACGATGACACGGTTACAGGTAGCCGCTGACAGGGAAGTACTTAACGTCTGCTGAAGGCGCAGAATGCTCGCTGGTGTGATATCGCTCAGCAGCCTCTGACCAATGGCGGGACGGATATGATCGCGGTAGCGCTGAACATCCTTTCCCCAACTGCGTTTAGCGGATTTAGCCCATGGCAGATAATGCTGATTAAAGAGTTCATCGAACGTCAGCTCCCTTCTCTTGTTTTCACGCTCCTGCTTAGGGTCAGTGCCGGTGGCAAGGGAACGTTTGTGTTCTATGGCAATCTGACGAGCAAGATTGACGTCCACTTCAGGCCAGTGACCAATGGCGATGGCGCGTTTTCGTCCATGATAAAGGTAGCGTAGCAAAAACTTTTTACGACCTTCTCTTCTGCTGACCAGACACTTGAGGCCGGAAATCTCGGTGTCGCTGTATTCGGCATCGGTACTGCGTGCATCGGATGTGTTAGGGGGCAGGGATTTAATGAGCTGATTAGTAAAACGGAAGCGTTTGGGGGTGGACATATAACCTCCTGTGACTGGTGTAAAGAACGTCAGGGTTGACCCATCCCCGGCACGGCGTTGTAAATGGCTAAGTTGATTTTCTGGCGTGGCGAAGGGGATGCTGGTGTTACTTGAGATGATTGAAGGCGAGAAATGCCGCAAAAATAGGTGTTACGGTCTGTTTCTGGTCTTAATGGAAAAAATACCGGTGGGGGATGTATTCAAAAAAATAATATGTGCTTTGGTTGATTTTAATTACATATATGGGCGATATTATCCAGAAATACCTTATTGGAGAGTATGTGCTTATTTTGAGAGCATGCTTCTGCATTAATGATTAATCATTAATTTAGTAGGTGTTGTTTTTTATAGGGCTACATTTTTTAATTTTGGTGTTGTAGGTTTATTTCATGATCATGTGGAATACATCGTCTTTGTTCTGACCCCCCTATCTCAGTTGATATAGTTGTTTTTTTGGGGGAAGGGAGGGCTTGTGGGTTGATTTTAAATTTAATTTTCATTATCTTCTTAAGGTAACCTCATATCAAAAGGACAATGTCAATGAAGTTTTTCTCCACTGGTTTCTATGTTTCGAATGATGTTTTATTTGACGATGTATTCAATGAGTGCTTTTCTTGGATTCATGAATCACCACACACAAACTTTATACCTGCACAATTGGCGTGTGACTATCTTAGTGAAGATTTTTATGTAGAGTCAAGTAATGAAAGGATTGATGTAATTACTCATGGCAACCAAGATGTTCAGTTAGGTTGCTTCAGATATTCTAAAATTTCCGAACCACACAAATGGATAACTGATATATCTATAAATAAGAACTTAATAAATAATACGGTATGGATCCAAGTTGAATCAAGTGTGGTTAGTCAGGAGGCTGCGTATTTAGCACCTCAACCTAAAAAACCTTTGATAGTAATTAGGTTGATAGATAAATTTTCTGGTGGTTTGGATGATGCCTTCAAAACATCAATAGAACCTGATTACCTTTCGAATTCTGAAGAGCATTTAAAGTTGGCGGCAAAAGTTATCAATGGAGAAACTGAAAACAGGCTGCCAATAATCTATGTCAGTTCGAAATATTTTTACAATGAACATCCTCATAACATTATTCCTGAGCGATTAGCAAGAAAGGTGTGTGGCATAGCTCATGTTCTAATTGAACCTCGTGAGAAAATGTTTTCAATAAAACTAAAAAATGAGACAAATTCTAAAAATGCTTACGCAGGTGCAGTCGGAATTTACTGGCCGCGAGGACAAAATATCTCCTTTTACCGTCGGGGTGAGAAAACAGCGAAGGAGTTTGAAGATGAATTATTTGATGATGTCGTAAAAGCCACATCTACAATGGCTCCCGTCTCTGAGGGGGGATGGAGTGAAATACAAAAAAGAAGAACTAAGGATTCTATTAATACACTTAAGATTAGAGGTGAATACACAAGTGAATTGATGGGTTTGTATGAGGCCGATAATGTTGCAAAAGATGAAACAATAGAAGAACTCAAAAGTAATATATTATCTTTAGAATATCGTGTTCGAATGCTTCAATCACAAGCTTCAGCTCAAGGAAGTATAGTAATGAATGCAGGGGAAGAAACTGACTTTTTCAATGGTGAGATCAAAGATGTAATAATAGAAGCACTGAAGGTTGCTATTGTGAATACGAAAGAGGGTAGTCGAAGTAATCATATATTATCTTCTTTAATTTCCAATAACCCTCAAACTATGGAAGCAAATTCGCGTCAAACTCATTTGAAAAGAGCACTTAATGGCTACAGGAGTATGGATAAGGCAACGTCAAGGCAGCTTAAGGAACTTGGGTTTGAGTTGTCTGAGGAAGGTAAGCATTGGAAGTTAGTATATAATGGTGATTCCAGATACTCTTACATTCTTCCTAAAACAGGGAGCGACTATAGAGGATCTTTGAATGCTATTTCTGATATAAGTAATATTATTTTCTAACAAAATCTAGCCCCTTATAAAGGGGCTGGGTTATGGCTATTTTAAATCGGTAATACACATTGTTTAATGTAAGTATTACAGTTCAAAGTTTATGTTCAGGTAAGGAATTCCGATGGGGCTGATTCATTTTTTAATGACGTGGAAAGCGGGGGATTTTGCTGATGCGAAGAATCATAAGGTGAAAAACAGGAATATTACAGGTGGAGTAGATGGTGGAAACACCCGACTGACAAGGGGAGTTGATAACGCTGAGTTCTTCCCCCTTGCCTGAAGAGGAGTCTCCCCGGTCTTCCCCCGGGGGTAATGGAAGGTAATTTGTTGTTAAATAAAGTAAATTATGAAATCCCCCATTTCCCCCGTATTCTCTGCTTCATTATGAATAATCTTAGAGAAAGGAACCGTAGAGGACCGTAGAAAGACCGTAGCAGTGGGGTAAGGAAGAGACACATCAGAGGGTGTTGAGGTGTGTAAAAGTAACGAACATCTGCGAAAATGGCGAGAAATCCAGCAAACAAATAACGTGTTGCAACGACCAGAAATCTACCGTAGCCAGAAAAGGAAAAAGCCCCGCTTTGCAGCGAGGCCTTATGAATAGTGGTGCCCGGACTCGGAATCGAACCAAGGACACGGGGATTTTCAATCCCCTGCTCTACCGACTGAGCTATCCGGGCAACGGGGCGCATTAAACCCGATCCGCCCTCCGACGTCAACGAAATTTGTTGTTTTCGTTGCAGACTGCACACTCTCTCACCATTTCGTCGCAAACTTAAGCGAAAAAGTGCGTCCAGAGCGCGGAAAGCGGCATCGCGAGCAGCAGGGCTGGGAGCATGTTCACCACTGCAAACATCTTGATGCCACAGATGCGCAGCCCTGTCGCCAGCAGCAGCAGGCCGCCGACGGCGGTAAAGTCCGCCATCATCGCAGGCGTCGTCAGCGGCAGGATCAGCGTGGCGCAGGTGGCCAGCGCCAGCTGAATAAGCAGCATCGGTACACAAATCGCCGCCACGGCGATGCCGAGGGTAGTGGCAAAGATGGTGGCAGTAAAGAAATCCAGAAACGCTTTCGCAATCAGTATGCTGGGATCGCCGGTCATCCCTTCCTGCATCGAACCGAATATCCCCGTGCCGCTGGCACAGAACAGAATAATGATCGCAACGTAGTTCTGAATAAACGACTCGTGCGTGCCGTGCTTTGCCTTGCCCGGTCGGGCAATCAGATTTTTGGCTTTGCCTACCGCGTGATTAATGCCTTTTTCCAGATAGCAAAACTCGCCGATCAGCGCGCCGAGCAGTGTCGCCAGTACCATCACCGGCAGGTTGGCGCATTTCACCACTAAAAGGATACCAATCCCTAACGACGCCAGGCCAAAAATGGAGGGCATGGAGACGCGAATACGCTCCGGCAACCGCTGGCTTAATACTGCCCCAAGTACACCGCCCAGCAATACGGCTCCCGCATTGATAAAGGGTCCAATCACCACGTTTAACTCCTGTTATTTAAGCACTGGCATTGCATGATTATGGCACGTCCGTCCCTGATTATGCTTAGCTTTGGGAGGCGTAACGCATACTGATTCCTTCTTGCACCTGAAAATAAAAGGTGACATGATTGCGCGAATTTTCTCCTTCCTGTCTCACCGTTCGGTGAGGGTATTTGCGCTTATGAAAACCATGAAAATTGCCGTCAGCCGTGAGCTGGTATCCAAAGTTTCTACGCATCGCGAAAAGGTTATGCTGGATAACACCGATTTCACCGATGTGGCGGCAGTCGTCATTACGGTTGTTGAAAGCTACAGCGGCATTCTTGCGTTGCTGAAGCGTACGGGCTTTCAGCTACCGGTATTTATGTTCTCAACAGAGCCAGGAGAGGTGCCAGAGGGTGTCACGGCGATCATCTCGGGTAAAGCACAAGAATTGCTGGAACTGGAATCTGCCGCCTGCCGGTATGAAGAGAACCTGCTGCCACCCTTTTTTGACACCCTGAGCCAGTATGTGGCGATGGGAAACAGCACCTTTGCCTGTCCGGGTCACCAGCACGGCGCCTTTTTCAAAAAACATCCCGCCGGGCGGCAGTTTTACGACTTCTTCGGTGAAAACGTGTTTCGTGCCGATATGTGCAATGCCGACGTGAAGCTCGGTGATTTGCTGATCCACGAAGGTTCTGCCAAGCACGCGCAAAAGTTCGCGGCGAAAGTGTTCAACGCGGATAAAACCTACTTCGTGCTGAACGGCACGTCGGCGGCCAATAAAGTGGTGACCAATGCGCTGCTGACCCGTGGCGATCTGGTGCTGTTCGATCGTAACAACCATAAGTCCAACCATCATGGGGCGCTGATCCAGGCCGGGGCAACGCCTGTCTATCTTGAGGCAGCCCGTAATCCGTTTGGTTTTATCGGCGGGATCGATGAACACTGCTTTGATGAGGCCTGGCTGCGGGAACTGATCCGTGACGTCGCGCCGCAGAAAGCCGCCGAGGCGCGCCCGTTCCGTCTGGCGATCATTCAGCTCGGCACCTACGACGGCACGATCTACAACGCCCGTCAGGTGATCGACAAGATCGGTCACCTTTGCGACTACATCCTCTTTGACTCCGCCTGGGTCGGCTACGAGCAATTTATCCCGATGATGGCGGAAACGTCTCCGCTTCTGCTGGAACTGAACGAGAACGATCCGGGAATTTTCGTGACCCAGTCGGTCCACAAACAGCAGGCCGGGTTCTCGCAAACCTCACAGATCCATAAAAAGGATAACCATATTCGCGGTCAGTCGCGCTTCTGCCCGCACAAGCGGCTGAACAATGCGTTCATGCTGCATGCCTCCACCAGCCCGTTTTACCCGCTGTTTGCGGCGCTGGACGTGAACGCCAAGATCCACGAGGGTGAGAGCGGACGCAGGTTGTGGGCTGAGTGCGTCGAGCTGGGCATTGAAGCGCGCAAAGCCATTATCGCCAACTGCAATATGATCAAACCCTTTATCCCACCGGTGGTGGCGGGGCGGCCATGGCAGGATCACCCCACGCAGGCTATCGCCAGCGAGCGTCGCTTCTTTAGTTTTGAACCGGGTGCAAAATGGCACGGTTTTGAAGGCTATGCCCGTGAACAGTATTTCGTCGATCCGTGCAAGCTGCTGCTGACCACGCCGGGCATTGATGCGGAAACAGGGCACTATACCGATTTCGGCATTCCGGCGACCATTCTCGCCCACTACCTGCGCGAAAACGGCATTGTGCCGGAGAAGTGCGATCTCAACTCCATCCTGTTCCTGCTGACGCCAGCCGAGAGCGCGGAGAAGCTAATGCAGCTGGTGGCGATGCTGGGGCAGTTTGAACAGCATATTGAAGACGATACGCCGCTCGTGGATGTGCTGCCGACCATCTATCAGAAATACCCGGTGCGTTACCGCGACTATACGATCCGTCAGCTGTGCCAGGAGATGCACGATCTCTACGTCAGCTTTAACGTGAAGGATTTACAGAAGGCGATGTTCCGCCAGGAGAGCCTGCCTGCCGTGGTGATGAACCCGCAGGATGCCAACCAGGAGTACATTCGCGGGAACGTCGAACTGGTGCGTATTCGTGACGCCGAAGGACGCATTGCCGCCGAAGGTGCGCTGCCATACCCGCCGGGCGTGCTGTGCGTGGTACCGGGGGAAGTCTGGGGTGGAGCAGTACAGCGCTACTTCCTGGCGCTGGAAGAGGGCATTAATATGCTGCCGGGTTTCTCGCCAGAGTTGCAGGGCGTTTACAGCGAGAAGGATGCCGACGGGATCAAGCGACTGTATGGGTACGTGTTAAAGTAGGGCCCCTCACCCTAACCCTCTCCCCAAAGGGGAGAGGGGATTGCACGGAGCCGTCTTTTCACCCTCGCCCCTTTGGGGAGAGGGCCGGGGTGAGGGGAGTTAAGTCGCACTACGCCGGTACATCCTTCTCGGATGCCCAATCTTCCCGTACAGCATCTCCACCGTCAGAAAACCCACCTCCACGCAGTGTTCCAGATAGCGCCGGGTGGTGGTTTTACTCAGTCCCGTCTCGCTCACCACCTCATCCACCGTAAAGCAGTGCGCCGCCTTGTTGTTAAACAACGTTTGCACCCGCGCCAGCGTGTTCTCCTCTATCCCTTTGCTGCCGTTGTCCAGTCGATAATTTTTCGCCTGTAGCTGATAGAGTGAATCCACGTTCTGTTGGTCGACAATCTTCCAGACGCGCTGCTGTTCGGCAAACTGCACAAAACGTTCCAGCGACTGGCTCAGGCGTTTCCAGGAAACCGGCTTGAGGATGTAGTCGAACGCGCCGTTACGAATGGCCTGGCTACAGGTGTCCATATCGCTGGCGGCGGTGATGAAAATCACCGAGCAGTTGGCGCGGGTGAGCATCGGGTTGCTGATAAGGGTGATGCCTTTGCCGTCCGGCAGATAGTTATCCAGCAGCATCAGCTTCGGCTGTTTGCTCTCCAGTTGTACCTGCGCGTCGGCCAGTGACGCGGCAATCCCCACCAGCCTCAGGCGCGGATGTTTACCGATAAGCTCCGCGTGCAGTTGCGCCAGTTCGTTCTCGTCTTCAACAATCAGTACGTCGATAAGTTCATGTTGCATAGTCGGTATCTTCCAGTTCCTGTACGGGGTGCCGGACCGTTCCCGTGGCGGGAATAAACAGTGAGAAAATGGCACCGCGTGGGGTGTTATCGGCAACTTCAATTGCACCGCCAGCCTGCGTGACGTAGCTTTCAATCAGATACAGGCCAATACCGTGATCGCCGCGCGTTTTGGTAGTGATGCCGCGCTCAAAGATCCGGTCGCGGATCTCCGGTGTGATGCCGACGCCCTGGTCGGCGACTTCAATAATCAGTTCTTGCTCGTTCAACTTTATTAGCACGTCTACCGGGGCATGCGGGAGCGGGGCGCGCTGGGTCGCTTCGATGGCGTTATCCAGCAAGTTCCCGATGATCGAGACTAGTTCCGATTCGAGCAGCGGCAGGAAGGGTTTGTCCACCCGGCAGGCCGGATCGAAGCTCAGCTCAACGCCTTTTTCACGCGCGCGGGCGGCCTTTCCAAGCAGCAAACCGCACAGCGTCGGGGAGCTAAAGCGGGACGAGATAAAGTCCAGCAGCTCCTGAGCGTGTTCCGACTGCGCCTGTATATAGCGAATTGCCTCGTCATAACGGCCCATATGCAGCAGGCCGGACAGCGTGGTCATGCGGTTCAGCTGTTCATGGCGCATGATGCGCAGGTTATCAACATAGCGTTTCACCTGGCTGAGCTGGGCGCTGAGCGAGTCGATCTCGTTGCGATCGCGAAAGGTGATCACCCAGCCCTGCAACGCATCTTCCAGCATGATCCGCACCCGGCTGGCAATGACCGTGAGATCGTTAAAGCGACAGATCTCATCGTGGGTGTCTTTCGCAAGCATGGTTTGCGCGTTAAAGAACGGGACGGGCGCGATCACCTGGCTGATGAGTTGACCCCGCAGTTCGCGGGCGGGCTGGCGTAAGCCTAATAATTTACGCGCCGCCTGGTTAATCACCTCAATGCGGAGATCGTCGTCGATGGCAATCACCCCTTCATAAATGGATTCCATCATCGCCTTTTGCTGACGCACCAGCAGGCCGATTTCGCGCGGCTCCAGAGAGAATATCTGCTTCTTGATGCTGCGGGTGAAGAACCAGGAGAAAATAAACAGGGCGATAAGCAGCAGCACGGCGGCAATCAGGATATTAACCACCTTGCTGACGGTGATGGTGTCCAGATAGCTTGTGAGATAGCCTACCGAAACAATCCCTACCACCTGCCCGGCATCATTAAAAATGGGCGCTTTGCTGCGCAGCGAAATGCCTAACCCGCCCTTGCGGATGGTGATGGTGCTTTTGCCGTGTAATACCTCGTCGTTGTCTCCGCCAACCAGCGTTTTGCCTACCCGGTCGGCAAACACGGAATGGAAAAGATGCAGCCCTTTATTGTCACCAATCACAATAAAACTGGCGTCGCTGCGGGCGGCTATTTTCTGCATAAAGTCATGGATGCCCTGGATATCCTTTTGTTCGACTTCTTTTCGCAGAGAAGGAATAAGCGCAATTTCTTCGGCCTGTATTTTTGCGCGCGCGCTCATTTCCTGATAAAGCTGCCTGCCGACATCGACATAATAATATCCGCCCAGTAATGCGAACAGCACTGAGAAAAAGGCGACCAGCGAAATAAACAGCTTGATCTGAAACGATACTTTCATAACTATCACGCGAGATATCAACAGGTCGGCTGAATATATCATCTTTTAAGGCCAGGATGCCCGCTTTGCCGAAAACTTGTGATCCCTTGCACAGCGCAGCCTGTAAAAGATTTTTCCGAAAGTCTCATCCTCTTAAGGTTAAATGAATAAATGTTATTTCTTTGTTCAGTTAAGAAAAGAAACCATAAAAACCACGGTAATAAATAAGGCATAAATCACATTAAATAAAAGAAACCATTAAAACCATAGCGGCCATTAAAACTTCGCTTTTAATATGTCATCCCTCACATAAAGTAAGCCTTTGTGACTCTAAGCTGGACGCACAAAATAACCAAGGGGCTTATTATGAGCACAACTGACGATTCTTTCTCTGTTACCCACGACCCGATTGAAATTCAGCGGCCTTCGCTTAAAGAGCGCTGGTGGCATATTATGGATACCTGGAAAATCGGGATTATTCCTCTGCCGCTGTTCGTTCTGGCGGGCGCGCTGATCGCCATTGATTGCCTGGGCGGAAAACTGCCGAGCGATATCGTGGTGATGGTGGCGACGCTGGCCTTCTTCGGCTTTGCCTGCGGCGAGTTTGGTAAACGCCTGCCGATTGTCGGCAAGCTCGGCGCGGCGGCAATTTGCGCCACCTTTATCCCTTCCGCGTTGGTCTATTACGGCCTGCTGCCGGACGTGGTGGTCGAGTCCACGACCAAATTCTATAAATCCACCAACATTCTCTACCTCTATATCTGCTGCATTATTGTCGGCAGCATCATGAGCATGAACCGCACCGTGCTGATCCAGGGCTTCCTGCGCATCTTCTTCCCGATGCTGTGCGGCGAAATCGTCGGCATGATTGTCGGCATGGGCGTTGGGCTGGCGCTGGGACTCGAGCCGTTCCAGATCTTCTTCTTTATTATTCTGCCGATCATGGCGGGCGGCGTTGGGGAAGGGGCGATCCCGCTCTCTATCGGCTATGCCACGCTGCTGCACATGGATCAGGGCGTGGCGCTCGGCCGCGTGCTGCCGATGGTAATGCTCGGCGGCCTGACGGCGATCATCATCTCCGGTTGCCTCAACCAGCTCGGTAAACGCTACCCGCACCTGACCGGTGAAGGCCAGCTGATGCCTAACCGCGCCAACGCCGATGCCACCGTCTCTCAACCCGCGTTCTCCGGCAAAGCGGATGTGACCACCATCGCCTCCGGCGCGCTGCTGGCGGTGCTGCTGTACATGCTGGGCATGCTCGGCCACAAGCTGATTGGTCTGCCAGCGCCGGTGGGTATGCTGTTTATGGCGGTGCTGGTGAAGCTCTGCAATGGCGCCTCTCCGCGTCTGCTGGAGGGTTCTCAGGTGGTGTACAAATTCTTCCAGACCTCCGTGACCTACCCGATTCTCTTCGCCGTTGGCGTGGCGATTACCCCATGGCATGAACTGGTGGCGGCGTTCACCGTCAGCAACCTGCTGGTGATTATCAGCACGGTTTCCGCGCTGGTGGCAACCGGATTCTTCGTTGGCAAAAAGATTGGTATGCACCCGATTGATGTCGCCATCGTCTCCTGCTGTCAGAGCGGGCAGGGCGGTACCGGTGACGTGGCGATCCTGACCGCAGGCAACCGCATGAGCCTGATGCCATTCGCCCAGATTGCTACCCGTATCGGCGGGGCGATTAACGTCTCTGTCTCACTGCTGATTCTGGGCAACTTCCTCGTTTAAGTTTTCAGGAAAGAACAATGAAACTCGCAAGCTTTTTATACCAGGGTAAACGCAGCTACGGCATCGTTCAGGCCGGGGGCGTGATTGATTTAGGCCGCCGCCTGGGCGACCGCTATGGCGACCTTAAAGCGCTGTTGCAGGGGAACGGGCTGGCGCAGGCCACCCGTTTTCTGAACGACGCGGTGGATGTACCGCTGAACGCCATCACCTTCTTACCGGTGATTGTCCAGCCGGAAAAAATTCTCTGCGTGGGCATGAACTATGCCGACAAGCGCAAGGAGTTTGATCAGCATAACCCGGCCCCGACCCTGTTTGTCCGCTTCCCGGATTCACAGACCGGCCACAACGAGCCGGTGCTGAAGCCGCGCCACTCCAGCGAGTTCGACTACGAAGGCGAGCTGGCGGTGATCATCGGCAAAGGCGGGGAGAACATCAGCCGCGACGACGCCCTGCGCCACGTGGCGGGCTACAGCTGCTACATGGACGGCTCCGCCCGCGACTGGCAGCACACCTGGTTCACCGCCGGGAAAAACTGGCGGCAGACCGGGGCGTTCGGCCCGTGGATGGCGACGGCGGATGAGATCCCGGACCCGCACAGCCTGGCGATCCGCACCTGGCTGAACGGCCGCATGGTGCAGGAGGACAACACCAGCAGCATGATCCACAAGGTGGCGGAGCTGATCGAGTACATCAGCACCTTCACCCGTCTCAGCCCGGGCGACGTGATCATCACCGGCTCGCCTGGCGGGGTGGGTAAAAAGCGCAACCCGCCACTGTTTATGAAGGAGGGGGATCGCATTGAGGTAGAGATCGAGCATATCGGTCATCTGAGCAACGTGATCGTGGAAGCGCCAGCCGTCGGGCTCGCGGCAGCACACTGAGTAAGGCGGCAGCATGCAATCGCAACCCATTGATTTTCGCCACACCGTTGTGGCGAAACACCCGGAACGCTTAAGCCAGATCCGCTACCTGCTGGCAGACAGCGGCCTTGGCCTGGACAACGACATCACGCTGTTTGTTGAAGCCTGGTCCGGCGCGCAGCTGGTGGGTTGCGCCGGGCTTGCTGCCAACGTCATCAAGTGCGTCGCGGTCAACGAGCAGCTTCGTGGGGAAAACCTCAGCGCGCGTCTGCTGGCAGAGGTGGAAAATGCGGCGCTGGAGCGCGGCCATTTTCACCTCTTCCTCTGCACCCGTCCGTGTAATAAGGAGCGCTTTGGCCGCAGCGGTTTCTGGCCGGTTGCCCAGAGCGGGAACAACGCGGTGCTAATGGAGAACACTCCGCAAGGGATCGTGCGCTACTGCCGATCCCTGCGCGCTAGCCGCAAGTGTGGGGAGAAGATTGGTGCCATCGTGATGAACGCCAACCCGTTCACCCTCGGTCACCGTCATCTGGTGGAGCAGGCGGCGGCGCAGTGCGATGCTCTACATCTGTTCGTGGTGCGTGAAGACGCCTCGTTCTTCCCGTTCAGCGCGCGCCTTGAGATGGTGCGTGCGGGCGTGGCGCATCTGCCGAACGTGGCGGTGCATGAAGGCTCGCAGTACATCATCTCCCGCGCCACGTTTCCGGCCTACTTCCTGAAGGAGACCGGCAAAGTGCAGCAGGCGTGGAGCGAGATCGACGTGCTGATCTTCCGGGACTTTATCGCCCCGGCGCTGGGCATCACGCACCGCTTCATCGGCTCGGAGCCGTTCTGCGATATCACCCGCCAGTACAACCAGACGCTGCACGACCTGCTGGCCTCGCACATCGACGTGGTGGAGATGCCGCGCATCAAAGCCACCGGCAACGCTATTTCGGCCTCGGAAGTGCGCCGTTTACTCAAGACACAGCAGTTTTCCCGGATCCGGGAGATTGTCCCGGACTCCACCTTCGCGCACCTCGAAGCACATTATCGTGCGAGTGCGGAAGTCGCATAACTATCAGGAATTTATCATGAATATTGTAAGGGAGGCGCTGGCCGGAACGCAGGAGTCCAGCGACCTGATGGTGAAAATCGCCCCCGCTCACGGTGAGCTGGAGATTGTCATCCACAGTGAAGTGATTAAGCAGTTTGGCGAGCAAATACGCCAGGTGGTCAACGACACATTGCGCGCCATGAACGTGCACCAGGGATTAATCATTATTGAAGACAAAGGGGCGCTGGACTGTGTGATCCGCGCCCGCCTGCAAAGCGCGCTTCTGCGTGCCGCCGATGAACAGGCCATCAACTGGGGGGCGCTGAAATGAGTAAACTCCGCCGCAGTATGCTGTTCCTGCCGGGCGCCAATGCCGCCATGCTCTCCACCGCCTTTATCTACCGCCCCGACTCCATCATGTTTGACCTTGAGGACGCCGTGGCCCTGCGCGAGAAAGACACCGCACGCATGCTGGTGTTCCACGCGTTGCAGCACCCGATGTATCAGGATATCGAAACCGTGGTGCGTATTAACCCGCTGAGCACGCCGTTTGGCCTGCTGGATCTGGAGGCCGCCGTACGCGCGGGCGTAGACGTGATTCGCCTGCCGAAAACCGACACCCCGGACGATATCTACGAGCTGGAAGGCCACCTCGAGCGCATTGAGCAGGAGTGCGGGCGTGAAGTAGGTTCCACCCGCGTGATGGCGGCGATTGAATCGGCCATTGGCGTCATCAACGCCGTGGCGATTGCCCGCAGCTCCCCGCGACTTATCGGCATCGCGCTGGCCGCCTTTGACTATGTGATGGACATGCAGACCGAGCGCGGCGACGGCACCGAGCTGTTCTACGCCCGCTGCGCCGTGCTGCACGCCGCCCGCGCTGCGGGCATTGACGCCTTCGACGTGGTGTGGTCAGACGTTAATGACGAAGCCGGGTTCCTGCGCGAGGTCGATCTGATCCGCAAGATGGGCTTTAACGGCAAATCGCTGATTAACCCGCGCCAGATTGACCTGCTGCACAACGCCTACGCCCCGACACGGGAAGAGGTGGAGCACGCCAAACGGGTGATTGAAGCGGCAGAAGAGGGCGAGCGTAACGGCCTGGGGGTGGTCTCGCTCAACGGCAAAATGGTGGATGCACCGATTATTAACCACGCGCAGGTGGTGCTGGAGCGCGCGGCGGCCTCCGGCGTGCGTCGGTAAGGATGACATAATGAATCAGACAGAACTTCTCCATGTGAATTTCCCCCATCTGCGGGATCTGAAGCCCTTTGATACCGCCCACAGCGCGACGCCGTGGCTGGCGGACAGCGAGGCGAAACACAACCGTAAGCTTTGCGCCTCCCTCGAAGAAGCCGTCATGCGCAGCGGCTTGCAGGACGGGATGACCATCTCTTTCCACCATGCCTTTCGCGAAGGCGACCGGGTGATCAACACCGTTGTGGCGCTGCTGGCGCGGATGGGTTTTAAAAATTTGACCCTGGCCTCCAGCTCGCTGATGACCTGCAACGACGCGCTGATCGAGCATATTCAAAACGGCGTGATCGCCCGAATTTATACCTCCGGTATGCGCGGCAGGCTGGCGGAGGCCATCTCCCACGGGCTGATGGACGAGCCGGTACAAATTCACTCCCACGGGGGGCGCGTGAAGCTGCTCCAGGATGGCGAGCTGAATATCGACGTGGCATTTCTCGGCGTGCCGTGCAGCGATGAGTTTGGCAACGCCAACGGCACGCAGGGCAAATCGTGTTGCGGTTCGCTGGGCTACGCCATGGTGGACGCACACTTTGCCCGTAAGGTGGTGCTGCTGACCGAAGAACTGGTGCCGTTCCCGAATATGCCCGCCAGCCTGGTGCAGGATCAGGTGGACTACATCGTGCAGGTGGAGAGCGTGGGCGACCCGGCGAAAATCAGCGTCGGTGCGGCGCGCGTCACCAGCAACCCGCGCGAGCTGATGATTGCCCGCTATGCGGCGGACGTGATTGAGCACTCAGGCTATTTCAAACCAGGTTTCTCGATGCAGACCGGCTCCGGTGCGGCGGCCACCGCCTGCACCCGCTTTATGGAAGAGAAGATGGAGCGCAGCGGTGTGAAGGCGCGCTTCGCCCTTGGCGGTATCACCGGCAGCCTGGTGGATTTGCACGAGAAGGGGCTCATCGAAAAGCTGCTCGACACCCAGTGCTTTGACGGCCAGGCAGCGGCCTCGCTGGCGCGCAACCCGAACCACGTGGAGATCTCCACCAACGTCTACGCCAACCCCGGCAGCAAGGCGGCAAGCTGCGACCAGCTCGACGTGGTGATCCTCAGCGCGCTGGAAATCGACGTCGATTTTAACGTCAACGTCATCACCGGATCCGACGGCGTGATGCGCGGCGCATCCGGCGGGCACTGCGACGTGGCGTCGGCAGCCAACCTGACCATTGTGGTCGCGCCGCTGCTGCGAAGCCGCATCCCGACCGTTGTGAAGCGCGTTACCACTCGCCTCACGCCGGGGGAGAGCATTGACGTGCTGGTCACCGACCACGGTATTGCGGTCAACCCGGCGCGCCCGGAGATCCGCGAACGACTCATGGAAGCAGGCCTGAAGGTTGTAGATATCAACGCGCTCTATGAGCGGGCGATTTCCCTGACCGGCGTACCGAAACCGATTGAGTTCACCGACAAAATTGTCGGGGTGATCCGCTACCGCGACGGCAGCGTGATCGACACCGTTCGACAGGTAAAGGAGTGAATATGACTATTGCGACACCTGTGCGGACGGGTGTCAGCCTGGACGCGCTGCTGGCGGCGAAAGAGCGCCGCGCAGCCCGTCAGGCTGACTGGCTTACGCACCATCAACAACCGGTGATCTCCCTAACGCTGGTCACGCCCGGGCAAATCAAAGACAGCCTGCGCTATCGCAACACCATGGGCGTGGCGTTACAGATGTGTGACCAGCTGCTGTGGGAAAACCGCTGGCAGGTGCTGGACCGCCAGGTGCTCTGGCTACCCACCGGACCTGAAGCGCTGTGGTGCGTCGCGCATCCGGCGGCGGAAATTAAAGCGCACTGTGCTGAACTGGAGCAGACGCACCCGCTCGGCAGACTGTGGGATCTGGATGTGATCTGCCCTCAGCACGGCCACGTTGGCCGTCAGTCGTTGGGTTCACACCTCAGGCGCTGTCTGATTTGCGACGAGCCCGCCCACGCCTGTTCCCGTTCGCGCCACCATCCCGTTGAGCAGGTGGTTTCCCGCGTGGAGAAGATGATCGATGACTGGTTTGCTCGCGACTAAACCGCGCCCGGTTGACGTGCCTGCGCTTGCCGAAGCGGCGCTGTGGCAGGAGCTGGAGCTGACGCCCAAGCCGGGGCTGGTGGACAGGCTCAATAACGGCTCCCATCGCGATATGGACCATACCTTATTCCTCCGCAGCATTGCGGCGATTACGCCGTGGTTTGCCCGTTTTGCGGAACTGGGTGAAGCACATGCGGAAAAACCTGCTGGAGAGCAGCTACGGATTATCCGCCCGATGGGAATGGCCTGTGAGCAGGCGATGTACGCCGCCACGGGCGGGGTGAACACGCACAAGGGCGGGATTTTTGCCCTTGGTTTGCTCTGCTTCGCCGCCGGACGTGTGAAAAATATCTCTGCGGATAGCCTCTGTTGTGAGGTAAGTAACATCTGTCGTGGGCTGGTGGCGCGGGAACTGGGCGGGCGCAGCGGGCAGGCAACGGCGGGAGAGCGACAGTTTCAACAGTACGGTTTAACCGGCGCGCGCGGTGAGGCAGAAAGCGGCTTCAGCACGGTGCGTAAGGCGCTGGCGCAGTGGAAGGGAAACACCCTTCATGACCTGTTATTGCGCCTGATGGCCATCAACCAGGACAGTAATCTCGTTTCGCGCGGCGGCACTGAAGGGCTGCGCTACGTCCAGGATTATGCACAGGAGCTGCTGGCGAACGGCTGGGATCAGGATGCGTTACTTAGGATGGATAACGCGTTGATTGAACGAAACCTGAGTCCGGGCGGCAGCGCGGATTTGCTGTCGGTGGGGTGGGTGCTGTCTGGAATAAAATAGCCGGGTGGCGCTAACGCTTACCCGGCCTACGGTTTGCGGTTTGTAGGCCCGGTAAGGCGAAGCCGCCACCGGGCACAACAATCAATGCGCGATCGGCTGCGCACCGTGTGGTTCGCGTACGTGCTTGTACTTGAACAGCACGATGAACGCGAAGAACAGCACCAGTGAGTACCCGGCGAAGATCAGCCACACTGGCTGCCAGTTGGTGATGCCGTTGGTGGTATACATCTCAACCACTTTACCGCTCACCACGCCGCCCAGAATACAGCCGAAGCCGTTGGTCATCATCAGGAACATGCCCTGCGCGCTGGCGCGAATTTCAGGTTTCACCTCTTTTTCTACAAACACCGAGCCGGAGATGTTGAAGAAGTCGAAGGCGCAGCCGTAAACAATCATCGACAGAACCAGCAGCACGGTGCCGAACGCGCTTGGGTCGCCGTAGGCGAACAGACCGAAGCGCAACATCCAGGCAGCGATACTGATCAGCATGACGTTCTTGATGCCGTAGCGGCTCAGGAAGAACGGGATGGTCAGGATGAACAGCGTCTCAGAGATCTGCGAGATGGACATCATCACCGACGCGTGTTCAACGATAAAGCTCCCGGCAAACAGCGGATCGTTATCGAAGCTGTGCAGGAAGGTATTACCGAACATGTTGGTGATTTGCAGTTCCGCGCCCAGCAGCATGGAGAAAATAAAGAAGATCGCCATGCGCTTGTTTTTGAACAGGGCGAAGGCGTCCAGGCCAAGCATGGTGCTCCAGCTCTGGTTTTTCTGCTGGTTAGAAACCGGAATGGTGGGCAGCGTCAGGGTGAACAGCGCCAGCAGCACGGAGAGCGCGGCACCAATATACAGCTGCATGTGGCTCAGCTCGAAGCCCGCGAAGCTCACGCCCCACATTGCCATGATAAAGCCGATGGTGCCCCAGATACGGATTGGCGGGAAGTCGGTGACGATATCCAGACCGGCAGATTTCAGGCGGTAGTAGGAGATGGTGTTGATCAGGCCAAGCGTTGGCATATACGCCAGCGAGTTAAGCAGGATCACCATAAACATCGCCCCCGGCGTGGTCACTTCGGCCGCCATAAACAGCGTCCCCGCACCCACCAGATGGCAAAGCATATACAGCCATTTCGCACTTAACCATTTATCCGCCACGATACCGAGCAGCGTTGGCATGAAAACAGCCGCAATACCCAGCGAGCTGTAGACGGCACCGATTGACGCACCATCGAACTTGAGCGTCACAAACATATAGGAGCCGAGTGTAGTCAGCCAGCTACCCCACAGGCAGAACTGCAGAAACGACAAGATTTTAAGCTGCAGCTTAAGGTTCATGTTACTTTCCTCACAAGTGAGCGGGAGATATGTTGTTATAGGAACATTCAGGGTTGTTATTTGATGCAATTCTATCAGTTGGCAACGATATGTTTTGTTACCTCCCGCAAAAAAATGCAATCCACATTAATTTGCAGTTTGGATTGTGATGCAAATAGCATTTTTGTATGGGTGGGGTGGAGTGAGTGCGGTCTGATGCCCCCTCACCCTAACCCTCTCCCCAAAGGGGAGAGGGAACTTGAACACCCTCTCCTCTTTGGGGAGAGGGCAGGGTGAGGGGGGTGTTGGTTTCTAGCGACGACGATAGTTCTTCTGCGCCGTATTCACCTTATACAGATAGCGGCGGGATTCCGCAGACGGGTGGCGAGTGGTCAGCGTGGAGTACACGTCCCCCGGCGCCATGCTGTTGATGATGTTCGCGGCCTGAACTTTATCGTTCGAGAAGACGCGCAGGACGCTGCCCGCTCCGCCGTTGTAGGCGGTGATCACCGCATAGCGACGTGAAGTCGGGTTATCAATCCCGCCGAGATAAACATTGTTCAGCATCGCCAGATATGCGGTACCGGTATCAATGTTGCTTTGCGGGTCAAACAGGTAGCTGCGGCTCGGCGTACCGGATTTCCCCTGCGCGCGGAACACGTCTTTACCGGCGCTGTGCTGCACAACCTGCATCAGCCCCAGCGCGTCGGAACGGCTCACCGCATACGGGTTGAACGAGGATTCGGTCTGCATAATCGCCAGGATCAGCGACTCATCCACGCCATACTTACGCGACGCCTGACGCACCATGCCCAGATACTTATGCGCACGCTTGTCGAGGTGGTTCGGCACCAGGTTGATCGTAACGCTATAGATCACCTTCAGGCCATTGGTGCGGCTTTTCAGGCGCGTTTGCAGCAAATAGTCTGCGAAATTCGTCGCGCGACCTTCCCAGCGAATCGGCTGACCGGTCTGATCAACGACCTGCCCATACAGGAATGGCTCTTTGGAGATTGTAATGTCATCGGCATCAGAGTAGAGATCGATAGATCCCGGATCGTCGCCCATCAGCAGGGTTTTGATGGTGGCCTGACGTAAATGCGCCGCAGGTTCAGTCCCCGCGATGGTTTCAATCGTAATCGTACCGTCATCGAAGTTGATGTGGCTACGGGTCTGATAGGCGTCGGTATACTTAACGTAGTCCTTCGGTCCGGCAATAAGAACTTCGTTAAATCCCCATATGTTCTCGATGTTATGGGCAAACTGCCCCATCAAAATGTCAAAACCGTTGGTGTCCTTAACCCAGGCTTCGTTATAGCTATCGCCCTTTTTGGAAGAACAAGACACAAGCAACGGCGCAACAAGTGCTAGCGCTAATAGTTTTTTCATCATTCCGGGAGTGCGTGTTGTGTTTGCTTTGAGGTTGCTGTTGCCGGGTGGCGCTGCGCTTACCCGGCCTACATAACCGTAGGCCCGTGCAAGCGCAGCGCCGCCGGGCAGCAGCCGCAGAGTATTATTTTTCCGGTGGCGTATAGCCTTCGATGTGGACGTCTTTACCCTCGAACAGGAAGTTCACCATCTCCTGCTCCAGCAGCTTGCGGTGTTCCGGGTTCATCATGCTGAGCTTTTTCTCGTTGATCAGCATGGTCTGTTTTTTCTGCCACTGTCCCCAGGCTTCTTTGGAGATCTCGTTGTAAATGCGTTTACCCAGGTCGCCCGGGTAGAGCTGGAAATCCTGGCCTTCAGCGTCGCGCTGCAGGAAAGTACAAAAAATGGTTCTGGCCATACTCATTCCTCTTTGTCTTGCCGATGCTAAACCATTGCACCGACACGTAATTGCTGTAACAGGCGCTCCACGGGAGCCGCCAGCCCGACTGATGGCGGTTGCGCTAAGTTATACCAGAGAGCGGTGCCTTCATCCATGCAGGAGGTGAATGAGGACACGGGAAGCCACATAGGCACAATATCCAGATGGAAATGGCTGAAGGTATGACGGAACGCGTTGAGTTGCGTCAGGGTATCGGCCGCAATGCCGCGCTGTTCAAGCCATGCCCGAAGCGAAGCTTCATCCTCAAACTGTGGGAAGCAGTATAGACCACCCCACAGGCCACTCGGCGGGCGCTGGGCGAGAAACACCTCGTCGCCATGCTGCATCAGCAGCATGTACCCGGTGCGTTCAGGCAGCGTCTGCTTCGGTTTTTTCCCCGGATACTGCGCCCAGGAGTGGTTCGCATAGGCCACGCAGAGGTTATTTACCGGGCAGAGTTCGCACTTCGGTTTTGAACGGGTGCAGACCATCGCGCCCAGATCCATCATCGCCTGGTTAAAACGCTCCACCCCTTTCGCCGGAGTGACCGCTTCACTGATCTCCCACAGGCGCTTCTCAACCTCTTTCTTGCCCGGCCAGCCTTCTACGGCGTAGCAGCGTGCCAGCACGCGCTTGACGTTGCCGTCGAGAATAGGGAAATGCTTGCCTAAAGACAGGGAAAGGATTGCGCCTGCGGTTGAACGCCCGACGCCGGGCAAATCCGCCACCTCGTCAAAGGTCTCCGGGAATTTACCGTTGTGGCGGGTGGCGACCTGCTGTGCGGCTTTGTGCAGGTTGCGCGCGCGGGCGTAATAGCCGAGGCCTGTCCACAGGTGCAGTACCTCGTCTAACGGCGCGTTGGCCAGATCGGTGATTGTCGGGAAGCGCGCCATAAAACGCTCGAAGTAAGGAATGACCGTCGCGACCTGCGTTTGTTGCAACATCACCTCGGAGAGCCATACTTTGTAAGGCGTTTTTTCAATTTGCCAGGGCAGGGTTTTACGCCCGTATTTGTCGTACCAGTCCAGCACCTGGGCTGAAAATTGAGAGGCTTGCATGGTCATCGATTCGCTTAATCAGGGAGGCAGATTGCAGCACAGCGTCAATCTGCTGTAAACCGGATCTTTCCCATGCTTGCATAGAAGCCTTAACTTTGGATAATGCCCGTTTCCCGTACACTCTCACAAGCAGACAACTCTTTTATGAAAAACGACGTCATTTCACCGGAATTTGATGAAAACGGTCGCCCGCTGCGCCGTATTCGCAGCTTTGTCCGCCGTCAGGGCCGCCTGACAAAAGGGCAGCAACACGCGCTGGACAACTACTGGCCGGTGATGGGCGTTGAGTTCAGCGAGCAGCCGCTCGACTTTACCGAGCTGTTTGGTCGCGATGCGCCAGTGACGCTGGAGATCGGTTTTGGCATGGGCACCTCGCTGGTCACTATGGCGAAAGCGCGACCAGAGCAGAACTTCCTCGGTATTGAAGTGCACTCGCCAGGCGTCGGTGCGTGTCTGGCAACGGCCCATGAAGAGGGCGTTGAGAACCTGCGCGTTATGTGTCACGACGCGGTGGAAGTGCTGCATAAAATGATTCCTGACAATTCTTTGAACATGGTTCAGCTCTTTTTCCCTGACCCGTGGCACAAAGCGCGTCATAATAAACGCCGTATCGTTCAGGCACCGTTTGCCGAGCTGGTGAAAAGTAAGCTTAAGCTGGGCGGCGTCTTCCACATGGCGACCGACTGGGAACCTTATGCGGAACACATGCTGGAAGTGATGTCGTCGCTGGACGGGTATAAAAACCAGTCTGAAAGCAACGACTACGTACCGCGTCCGGATTCACGTCCGGTGACAAAATTTGAACAGCGTGGCCATCGTCTTGGTCACGGCGTATGGGACTTAATGTTCGAGAGGGTGAAATAATGGCAAAGAATCGTAGCCGTCGTCTGCGTAAAAAGATGCACATCGAAGAATTCCAGGAAGTGGGTTTCTCCGTTGCCTGGCGTTTCCCGGAAGGCACCAGCGTTGAGCAGATCGATCAGGACGTTGATGCGTTCATCAACGAGGTGATCGAACCCAACAAGCTGGCCTTCGACGGTAGCGGCTATCTGGCGTGGGAAGGTCTGATTTGCACCCAGGAAGTGGGGAAATGCACCGAAGAACATCAGGCGCTGGTACGCAAATGGCTTGAAGACCACAAACTGGAAGATGTCCGCGTCAGCGAACTTTTCGACGTTTGGTGGGACTAATAAAGCAAGAACGGGGCCAGCATTAGCTGGCCCATTTTGTCTGAGGGAGTGTTGAAGATGCGTAAAACGTTGCTGGCGGTTGCTTTACTGGCAATCGGAACCACCGCCCATGCGGAGTATAAATGTAGCGTCACCCCGCGTGACGACGTGGTATTAAGCCCGCAAACCGTGCAGGTTAAGGGCGAGAATGGCAATCTGGTGATCACGCCGGATGGCAACGTGACGTTTAACGGCAAACAGCAAAACCTGACGGCCGCCCAGCGCGAGCAGGCGATGGACTACCAGGCCGAGTTGCGTACCGCGCTGCCATGGATAAACGATGGCGCGCTGACCCGCGTTGAGAAGGGCCGCGTGGCGCTGGATAAAATCATCACCAAAGAGGTGGGGGAGAGCAGCAATATGCGCACCCGTCTGACGAAGCTGGATAAACAGCTGAAAGAACAGATGAACCGCATTATTGAGACGCGCTCTGATGGCCTGACGTTCCACTATAAGGCGATCGATCAGGTGCGAGCCGACGGTCAGCAGTTGGTGAACCAGGCGATGGGCGGCATTCTCCAGGACAGCATCAACGAGATGGGCGCCAAAGCGGTGCTGAAAGGCGGCGGTAATCCGTTGCAGGGTGTACTGGGTAGCCTGGGCGGACTGCAAACCTCGATTCAGAACGAGTGGAAGAATCAGGAAGCCGATTTCCAGCAGTTCGGCAAAGACGTGTGTAAACGCGTGGTGTCCCTGGAAGACAGCCGGAAGGCGCTGGTGGGGACGCTGAAGTAACGCCTCTGCGCGTAGGGCCCCTCACCCCGGCCCTCTCCCCAGGGGAGAGGGAGTAACCAGTTCCCTCTCCCTGTGGGAGAGGGTTAGGGTGAGGGCATCAGGCATTGCAATCGTTGCAGAATAGCCATCAGCATCTCCTCCTCATTAGCCCTGAATTCATGATTCCAGAACCGTACGACTTCCCAGCCGTTCGCATTCAAAAACTCGGTGCGACGAGAGTCATAGGCCTCTTTATCCTGATGTTGCCCCCCGTCCAGCTCAACAATCAGTTTCGCCTTAAAGCAGGCAAAATCCACGATGTACGGCCCAACCGGCATCTGTCGGCGAAACTTATACCCAAAGAAGCGGCGACCTCTGAGCAGATACCAGAGGCGTAATTCTTCGGGTGTCATTTGTTTGCGGAGTTGTTTTGATTTTTCCATCCCCACACTCTGCCAGCCTTTCCCTCAACCAGCAGAACGGGATGTAAAATCCTGAATCAGCCTTCAGGATTTTCAGCGAGGAACAGCTCAAGAAGGGAGTTTAGGAACAGCTTACCGTGCTCGGTGATCTGCCAGTACTCATTACACTCGGTCAGATACCCCTGCGCCAGCGCCTCGTCAATCTGCGGACGAATCACCGACTCTGACAACCCGGTGTAGAGCGCAAACTCCGCGCGCGGTGCGGCTTCCAGCAGACGGAAGCGGTTCATAAAGAACTCAAACGGCTTATCCACCGCCTCGACGTCATGCTGACGCTCCAGGTAGCGGCCTTCCATAAACCCGCGCGGATGACGCGTTTTGGCAGTACGCAGAATGCGCCCGTCCGGGAAGGTCACTTTGCCGTGTGCCCCGCAGCCAATCCCCAGATAATCCCCAAAGCGCCAGTAGTTCAGGTTGTGCTGACACTGATAGCCCGGCTTCGCATACGCCGAGGTTTCGTATTGCTGATACCCCGCCGCGGTCAAAAGCTGGTGGCCCTGCTCGAAGATATCCCACAGCGCGTCATCGTCCGGCAGCACCGGAGGACGGGAACCAAACAGGGTGTTCGGTTCAATGGTCAACTGATACCACGACAGATGCGGCGGGTTCAGTTCAATTGCCTGACGCAAATCGTCCAGCGCTTCTTCCAGCGACTGATCCGGCAGGCCGTGCATCAAATCGAGGTTAAAACTGCGCAGCCCAAGCCCCGTTGCCAGGTTCGCCGCGCGCTTTGCCTCTTCCGGGCCATGAATGCGCCCCAGGCGCTTCAGCTTTGGCTCGCTAAAGCTCTGCACGCCGATGGAGATACGGTTCACGCCCGCGCGCTGATACTCGACAAAACGGTCGGCCTCAACGGTGCCCGGGTTGGCTTCCATCGTAATTTCAGCATCCGCTGCCAGGTTCAGGCGTGCGCGCACACCGTCCAGCAGCGTCTGCATCGCCGGGCCTGAAAGCAGGCTCGGCGTACCGCCACCAATAAAAATGGTCTTCACTTCACGTCCCTGTGCGTACGGTACATCGGCATCCAGATCGGCCAGCAGATGCGCGACGTAATCATCGTGCGGCACTTCGCCCTTCAGCGCGTGCGAGTTGAAATCGCAGTACGGGCATTTCTGCACGCACCATGGGATGTGAATATAAAGACTCAGAGGCGGCAAATTAGCCATTACGCAGTGCTTCCAGTAACAGTTTCAGGGCGCGTCCACGGTGGGAGATCGCGCTTTTCTCTTCGCGGGTGAGTTCCGCAGCGGTTTTGCCCTCGGTCGGGACAAAGAAAATCGGGTCGTAACCAAAGCCGCCGTTGCCCGCCGCTTCACGGGTGATCACGCCCGGCCAGCTGCCGTGACAGACAATCGGCGTGGGATCTTCCGCGTGACGCATGTAGACCAGCACGCAGTGGAACTGCGCGGTACGCTGTTCGTCAGGGACGTCGTTCAGGGCCACAAGCAGCTTTTCCAGGTTCTGCTGGTCGGTGGCGTCCACCCCGGAATAGCGGGCGGAGTAAATCCCCGGCGCACCGCCCAGAAAATCCACGGCCAGACCGGAGTCATCGGCAATCGCGGGCAGCCCGGTGATCTGCGCCGCATGGCGCGCTTTCAGAATGGCGTTTTCGATAAACGTCAGGCCGGTTTCTTCGGCGGAGTCCACGCCCAGCTCGGTCTGAGCCACCACGTCCAGCCCAAAATCATGTAATAGCGAGGCCAGCTCGCGCACTTTACCGGCGTTTCCGGTGGCGAGAACAACTTTCTGCATGGTTTAGTCCTGTTTTGTCAGAGCCGCGACTTCCGTCGGGATAGATTGCGGGTTAAGGATTTTTACCTGTTTATGCCGGCCAAGTTCACCTTTCTCAATGATGACCTGGCTTTTAGCGACGCGAAACTGTTTTGCCAGATATTTAGTCAGATGCGCATTCGCCTGGCCGTCAACGGGCGGGGCAGTGATGGCGACTTTTAGCTCGTCGCCATGCAGCCCAACAATGCTGTCGCGGCTGGCTTTCGGCTGAATGTACAGCCGTAAAACCAGCCCGTCGGCGCAGGGGCTAACTGCACTCATAACGCCATCCACAGCCCCGGCAGCAGCATATTACCCGTCGCCTGTAACAGTTCCGCGATACCCATATTCAGCACGTACAGCAGCAGAACGAGAAGCATCGGGGAGAAGTCGATTCCGCCCATCGCAGGCAGCAGGCTACGGATCGGACGCAGTAACGGTTCAGTCAGCTGAATCAACGCGTACTCCACCGGGCTACGGCCCCGGCTTACCCAGCTCATAATCGCCATCACCAGCAGGACCCAGAAGATCAGCGAGCCGACGGTTTTAACCAGGATCAGAACGGCTGAAATCCAGATAATCGGCTGGAAAGTGATGACCATAAACAGCACGATCGCTTTGATAACGCTCAGAATAAACGCCATCAGCAGAGATGAACTGTCAATCGGCCCCATTGCCGGAATGATGCGGCGAAGCGGCCCCACAATGGGCTGCGTGATTTTCACGATAAATTGTGAGAATGGATTGTAAAAATCACAACGGGCCCACTGCATCCAGACGCGCAGTAGCAGCGCCATCGTATACAGTTCAATGACCGTTGAAAGCAGGAAAGTCAACGTCTTCATGGCGTTCCTCAGGTTTCCTTATTATTGGGTGTAATCGCGCGCACCGAAAATTGCTGTGCCGATGCGCACCATGGTGCTGCCTGCCGCGATGGCGGCTTCCATATCGTCCGACATGCCCAGAGAAAGCGTGTCTACCGTGTCATAGCGCGCTTTAAGCGCCTCAAATGCTACAGCCATTTGCTGTGCTACGGCAAACTGCCTTTCATAACTTGACTCTGGTGCCGGAATGGCCATCAGTCCGCGCAGGGTTAAGCGCGGCAGCGCCGCCACGTCCGCCGCCAGCGCATCCAGTTCGCTCAGCGTAATGCCGGACTTGCTGTTTTCATCACTGATGTTGATTTGAATCAGCACGTTAAGCGCTGGCATCTCCATAGGGCGCTGGTCGCTCAAACGGGTAGCGATACGCAGACGATCGATGGTGTGACACCAGTCGAAGTGCTCTGCTACCAGACGGCTTTTGTTCGACTGTAGCGGACCGATAAAGTGCCACTGCAGGTCTGTATTTCCCCGCTCCCGGAAAGCGCGAATCTTATCTACGCCTTCCTGCACATAGTTTTCACCAAAGGCACGATGACCGGCGGCTATCGCTTCTGCGATGGCGCTCGCAGGCTTGGTTTTGCTGACTGCAAGCAACGTAATTTCTTCTGAAGCACGGCCGCAACGCGTTGCCGCGGCTGAGATTTTGTCCCGGACCTGTGCCAGGTTATGCGCAATGTCGTTCATTTTCCGAGGAGTTGTCTATGGATGTGGAAGAAATTGTGGCCCTTAGTGTAAAGCATAACGTCTCCGATCTACACCTGTGCAGTGATTCACCACCGCGCTGGCGCAGGTCAGGCCGTCTTGAACCTGCGCCGTTTCCGCCCCCGGATGTGGAGGCGTTATTAAAAGCGTGGCTCAACGACGAGCAGCAGGGTGCCTGGTGGGCAAACGGGCAGGTAGATTTTGCCGTTACCCTCACAGGCGGTCAGCGGCTGCGCGGCAGTGCGTTTAAGCATATGCACGGCGTTTCGATCGCGCTACGCCTGTTGCCGCTGACGTGTCCGCAGCTCTCTGCGCTAGGCGTGCCGCGAGCGATCCCGGAGCTTTTGTCCAATGACAATGGCCTGATTCTGGTCACCGGCGCCACCGGCAGCGGGAAATCGACCACCCTGGCCGCGATGGTCGATTTTCTCAATCACCATACGGACGGGCACATTCTGACTCTGGAAGATCCGGTGGAGTTTATGTACCAGAGTCAACGTTGCCTCATCCGGCAGCGGGAGATAGGCCAGCATAGCCCGTCCTTTGCCGAGGCCCTGCGCAGTGCGCTGCGTGAAGATCCGGATGTGATTCTGCTTGGTGAGCTGCGCGACAGCGAGACGATACGCCTGGCGCTGACGGCGGCTGAGACTGGCCATCTGGTGTTGGCCACGCTGCACACGCGCGGTGCGGCGCAGGCGATCGAGCGCCTGGTCGATACCTTCCCGGCGCAGGAGAAAGATCCGGTTCGTAATCAGCTGGCGGGAAGCCTGCGTGCGGTACTGGCGCAGAAGCTGCGTCAGGATGTCCAGGGCGGGCGCGTGGCGCTGTATGAGCTACTGGTGAATACGTCGGCGGCGGCAAACCTGATCCGCGAAGGCAAAACCTGGCAACTGCCGGGCATTATTCAAACGGGGCAGCAGGCGGGGATGCAGAACTTTGAGCAGAGTCTGGCGGAGCGACGGGCGCAGGGGCGGCTGTAGGCCCCGGCGCTCAGTAACCCTGTTCGAAATAGCTTTCGAGGATAATGACGGCTGAAGCTGAATCCACGCTGCCTTTGTTCAACGCCCGGAAGCCACCGTGCTCGAACAGGCCAGCGCGTGCCTCGACGGTGCTCAAACGTTCATCGTGCAGCTTAACGGAGACGCCAAAGCGGCCATGGATTTTGTTCGCGAACTTGCGTGCGCGGGCGGTAAGCGGCTGCTCGGTGCCGTCCATGTTCAGCGGCAGACCGACAATCACGTCGTCCGGCTGCCACTCTTTGAGCAAGCGCTCAATAAGGTTCCAGTCCGGCGTGCCGTCGTTAGCTTTCAGCGCTGTGAGCGGGCGGGCGGTGCCGGTGATCCGTTGACCCACAGCGACGCCGATGCTTTTGGTGCCGAAGTCAAAGGCGAGAAGGGTGCCGCTCATTACGCGTGCCCCGCAACGCCAGGCATGGTCAGAATATCAATGCCAATCAGTTTTGCCGCGTCACGCCAGCGATCGGCGATAGGGGTTTTAAACAGGATATTCATATCCGCAGGGGCCGTCAGCCAGGCGTTGTCCAGAATTTCTTGTTCCAGCTGCCCTTTTTCCCAGGAAGCGTAGCCGAGCGCAACCAGCACCTCAGAAGGCTGATTTGCCGTGCCCAGTGTTTCGAGCACATCGCGAGAGGTGGTGACGACGGTGTTATCGGAGATACGAATGCTGGACGAGAAAACCGGCGGGGTATGCAGGATAAAGCCACGATCTTCTGCAAGCGGTCCGCCGAGCATCACCGGTTTATCAAGACGGATTTCCGGCAGCCGCGCTTCAGCAGGGATTTTCAGCTTGTCCAGAATGCCTTCGACCTGAAGGTTTTCCAGCGGCTTATTGATGATAATCCCCATTGCGCCGTCTTCGTTGTATTCGCAAATATAGACCACGGCGCGGCGGAAAATCGGATCCTGGAGAGCAGGCATGGCAATAAGAAAGTGATGCTGTAAATTCATTGTCAGAGGTACTGTTTCCTGGTTTAAAAAGCGACAGCGCCCAGTATGGGGATAAACACAGGCGCTGTCACAGGTTATTTCTGTAAACGTTTTTCGATAGCGTCCATCAGCATTCCGGTGATCGAGATCGGGAATTCCGCTTCGATTTCACGAATGCAGGTCGGGCTGGTGACGTTCACTTCGGTCAGACGATCGCCGATGATATCGAGGCCAACGAAGATCAGGCCTTTGGCTTTCAGCGTAGGGGCGACGCGGCGGGCAATTTCCCAGTCGCTTTCGCTTAACGGACGCGGTTCGCCACGGCCTCCGGCCGCCAGGTTGCCACGGGTTTCACCACCCTGCGGGATACGCGCCAGGCAGTAAGGCACCGGCTCGCCGTCTACAACCAGCACACGCTTGTCACCGTCTTTAATGGCCGGCAGATAGTTTTGCGCCATGCAGTAGCGGGTCCCCAGCTCGGTCAGCGTTTCGGCAATTACGCCAATGTTCGGGTCGCCCTCTTTCACGCGGAAGATCGATGCGCCGCCCATGCCGTCCAGCGGCTTCATGATGATGTCGCCGTGCTTCTGCCAGAATTCTTTCAGCTGCGTTTTGCTGCGGGTGACCAGCGTTTCCGGCGTCAGGTCAGAGAACCATGCGGTATAGAGCTTCTCGTTGCAGTCGCGCAGGCTCTGCGGCTTGTTGACGATCAGCGTGCCTTTCTCTTCGGCACGCTCAAGGATATAGGTGGAGTAAATGTATTCGGTGTCGAACGGCGGATCTTTACGCATCAGGATGACGTTAAGGTCGGCCAGGGCAATATCCTGCTCGGTGCCGAATTCGTACCATTTTTCGTAGTTCTGCTCGACGTTAACGATGCGGGTACGTGCGCGGGCTTCACCGTTGATCAGGTACAGATCGTTCATCTCCATATAGTGGAGTTCATAGCCGCGACGCTGCGCTTCCAGCAGCATAGCGAAGCTGGAATCTTTCTTAATGTTAATGTTTGCGATGGGGTCCATCACGATGCCGAGCTTAATCATGTTCTTCTCCGGTTATGGGTCAGGCTTTGCTTCAACCCAGATCGCCAAATCGCACTTGTAGGGCGGTAATGGCGGTGAGTGCCGTTGTCTCAGTGCGCAGAACGCGAGGTCCCAACAGAATATCAGTAAACTGGTAACGCGCCGTCATGGCGATTTCGTCAGCCGACAGGCCGCCTTCCGGGCCAATCAGCAGGCGTACGCGCTCAACGGGCAGCGGCAGCGTATTGATGCTGGCGCTGGCGCGCGGATGAAGATTAAGCTTAAGCCCGCTTTCCTCTTCTGCACACCAGTCCTCCAGATCCATCGCCGGGCGGATCTCCGGGATGCGGTTGCGGCCACTCTGTTCACAGGCTGCAATGGCAATTTTCTGCCACTGCTGGATCTTTTTGTTCAGACGTTCCGCATCCAGTTTAACGCCGCAGCGCTCAGAAAAAAGTGGCGTAATGAGGCTTACACCCAGTTCAATGGATTTCTGAATGGTGAACTCCATCTTTTCCCCGCGCGACATCACCTGGCCAAGGTGAATGTGCAGCGGGGATTCCCGGTCGTCCACGTCGCCACGCAGCACCTTCACGTGCACGCTTTTTTTATCGGCGCGCGTAATTTCAGCGTCAAAAATCTGATTAGAGCCGTCAAAGAGCTGAATCGCCTGGCCTGCGCCCATGCGCAGCACGCGGCCTACGTGGTTTGCGGCATCATCAGACAGGGCGATTTCGCCGCCTGGGGTAATCAGTTCAGGGTGATAGATGCGAGGGATGCGCATAGTCAGAAATTCCATGTGTCATGCGATATAAGCGAATTGCCGTAGTGTAGGTTAGCTCTTTTGCGCCTGGCAAGCCCGCTGGACGTAAGGGTTGTGATTCCCCTGGACTTTGGCGATACGTTCGTCGCGCTGGCATTCCCAGTCCGTCACCGGGTAGAGCTTGTCCCAGGCATTGAAGAGCTGCGTCTGCTGGCGGGAAAGGTTGAGATCGTAGCGGTCGCGCATATAGAAGTAAGTGCGGGCGATGCTGCCGCGCGCGCGGGCAGGCGGTTCGGCGAGTTTCTCTTTGAAATCGACCTTCATGGCGCACTGACCGTACTGGCCTTCGCCACCGTTCCACTGGCTGTACATGAAGTTTCCGCGGTCGCCATTGACTTCACCCACGGCGGGTTGCAGGTTGTGCATATCGCTTTCCATCTGGCGGTAGACCGGATCTTTTGCGCAATTTTTACGTCCACCGTCCCGCCAGCACTGGCGCTGGTGGCCAAACTGCCAGGCCGGAACAACGTGTTCCCATTCGATTCGGCTGGCGCGGTTCTCGTTCTTGCGCACCTTATAGCCGCAGGATCCCAGATCCACGACCCCTTTCTTACCCTGCCAGTTAATTTTACAGCCGCAGTAGAAATCACCCGGTACGTCGGCGTTAATCTTTACGCCTGCGGTTTTTGCCTGTGAGAAACTGTGAATACCGTCGGCCAGAGCATGGCCGGAGAGCGCCGTCGCCAGAAAAGCGACTGCGAGAGAAACATTACGGGACATCTTACACTCCGTGTCAAAACGAGCCCGCAACGTAACGAATGTTGTTCCCGTATGCAATCAGTCAGATCAGGAAAGTTCCTGAAAGTTCGAGTGATTATTCCGCCACCAGTGGTTCGCCGCACTTTACGCAGCGATAGGTAGCCTCGCCGCGCACCACGCGGTTGTGACGGCGGACGGTAAGCTGGTGCTGCTGGCACTGGCAGCGGTAGGGAAACGTATTGCGGCGTACCGATTCCAGCTCGAACTGGTGGGTGCGGCGAGCCGGAACGCCGAGCACCGCCTCCATCATCCATTTCCACTCTTTGCCGTGCGGCGCGACGCGGCCAAAGTGTTTCCACACCAAAAGGTGGGCCAGCTCGTGCGGCACCACTTCTTCGATAAACGCCTGCTGATTTTCCATCATCAACACCGGATTCAGGCGGATCTCATACGATTCCAGCCAGGCGGTGCCTGCCGCGGTGCCACGCTGCTGATAGACCAGCTTCGGTTCAGGATAATCGCGGCCGAGCTTCAGGTTGGCCTGGGCGAGTTTTTCCCGCAGGCTGCGCATAACGGCTTGCTGAATGGCGATGGGGAGACGGGGAGATTTCATAGGGGCAGAGCATAAAGCGGGAAGCGGGGAGGCGCAAGAGGCGCCTCCCCGCAGGAGGATCAGTCGTGTGCGCCGATTTCGCGCAGAGGACGACCTTTCATCAGGTTACGTTCAATGTGTTCCAGTGAAACATGTTTGGTTTCAGGAACCAGCCAGATCGTGAGAACAATAAAGAACAGGTTCAGACCGGCGTAGACCCAGAAGGTATTGGCATTACCCAGGGTATTGAGCATGGTCAGGAACGTTGCGCCGACGATCATGTTGGCAATCCAGTTGGTTGCGGTAGAGCAGGTGATACCAAAATCACGCCCTTTCAGCGGCTGGATCTCAGAACACAGTACCCAAATCAGCGGACCGGCGCTCATCGCAAACCCAATAATAAACATCAGCAGCATCGCCACGGCGAAGTACTGTGCCGTTGGGGAGTGAATGCCCATGTGCATCATGGTACCCAGCACGCCCATCCCGACGGCCATGACCAGGAAGCCCAGCGTCAGGGTTGGCTTACGCCCCCAGCGGTCCACCAGACCGATAGCAATAAAGGTCGCCAGCACGTTGGTCAGGCCGACGATCACGGTGCCCCACATCTGTTCGGTGGTGTTGGTGTAGCCCGCCAGTTCGAAGATTTTCGGCGCGTAATACATGATGACGTTCATCCCGGTGAACTGTTGCATGATCTGTAACAGCACACCGAGGAACACCGCGCGGCGGAAGTTGCTGTTCTCTTTGAACAGCGCCCAGCCGGACTGTTTGACCTTAAGGCTTTCGCGGATCTCTTCCAGCTCGTTTTTGGCTTCGGCGCTGGTATCACGCAGGCGTAAGAGCACGCGTTCGGCATCGTGGAAGCGGCGTTTGGCGGCGAACCAGCGCGGGCTGTCCGGCAGGAAGAAGACACCAATCAGCAGCAGAATGGCCGGAATGATGATGACGCCCAGCATCCAGCGCCATGCGCCGCTGTAGCTGAAGGCGGTATCGGAAAGATAAGCCCCCAGAATACCGATGGTGATCATCAGCTGGTACATGGAAATCATGCTGCCGCGGATTTTTTCCGGTGCGATTTCAGACAGGTACAGCGGGGCAGTATAAGACGCCACGCCCACTGCCAGACCGAGCAGCACGCGGGAAAGGATCAGCACTTCAACGTTAGGCGCAGCGGCAGAGAACAGTGAGCCGGCAACGAACAGGATCGCGCCGATCATCAGGCTCTTTTTACGCCCGAGCTTAAAGGAGAGCCAGCCGCTGCCGACCGCGCCGACGGCGGCACCGAACATCATGGAGCTGACCACCCATTCCTGAGTGTGTGCGCTAATCTGGAACTCATCGGTGATGAAAGGTAATGCACCGGCAATTACGCCAATATCCAGGCCAAAGAGTAATCCTGCCAGAGCGGCGAGGAAGCAGACGAAGAACGTCATTGCCTTATTGGACGTACGCCCCTGTTTATTATTGTCAGGCATTATGCCCTCCAGTTGGGTTATCAGTTTTTACGATATTAAGAGTAGGTGAGCGGCTCATAAAAATATGTGAGTCAAATCACAACGGTGTAATCGGTTACACTAGTTTGTAACCGTAAAAATAATTAAAGCTTTGAAAATATAGAGGTAAATTAATTGATATGCATCGCGTTTGCACAAATTTCAGACTTAACTGAAAGGGAATGTAACAGCAGAAGAAATGCGATCATGCAAAGAGAATATTCTGAAAGCGGGGTATAGAGAGTGAGGTGTAAACGGTTCCAAACATTGCCGGGTGGCGGCTGCGCCTTACCCGGCCTACAAAAATTCACTACCCGTAGGTCGGGTAAGGCATAGCCGCCACCCGACATAAAAAAGGCCAGCACAAAGGCTGGCCTGTTTAAGCTGCTGGCAGTCGTTTATTTCAGACCGGCAGCATCACGCAGCAGGGCGGCTTTGTCGGTTTTTTCCCAAGGGAAATGTTCGCGACCAAAGTGACCGTACGCTGCGGTTTCCTGGTAGATTGGGTGCAGCAGATCCAGCATCTGAATCAGACCGTATGGACGCAGGTCGAAGAACTCACGCACCAGCAGGGTCAGCTGTTCAGAAGGCACTTTTTCAGTACCGAAGGTTTCCACCATGATGGAGGTTGGCTCAGCCACGCCGATGGCGTAGGAAACCTGAATTTCACAGCGGTCAGCCAGGCCCGCAGCAACGATGTTTTTCGCCACATAACGTGCAGCGTACGCCGCAGAACGGTCCACCTTAGACGGGTCTTTACCGGAGAACGCGCCGCCACCGTGGCGCGCCATGCCGCCGTAGGTATCTACGATGATTTTACGACCGGTCAGACCGCAGTCACCCATTGGGCCGCCGATAACGAAGCGTCCGGTTGGGTTGATGAAGAATTTGGTCGCAGAGCTCAGCCATTCAGTTGGCAGAACCGGCTTGATGATCTCTTCCATCACCGCTTCCTGCAGGGATTTCTGGTCAATATCTTCAGCATGCTGCGTGGAAAGAACCACGGCATCAATGCCGACGATTTTCCCGTCGTCATACTGGAAGGTCACCTGGCTTTTCGCATCCGGACGCAGCCACGGCAGGGTGCCGTTTTTACGCACTTCAGCCTGACGCTGCACCAGACGGTGTGCGTAAGTCACCGGCGCTGGCATCAGCACGTCGGTTTCGTTGGTCGCGTAGCCGAACATCAGGCCCTGGTCGCCCGCGCCCTGTTCCAGCGGATCGGCACGGTCAACGCCCTGGTTGATGTCCGGGGACTGTTTGCCGATAGCGCTCAGTACGGCGCAGGAGTTGGCATCAAAGCCCATATCAGAATGTACATAACCGATCTCACGCACCGTGTTACGGGTGATCTCTTCGATATCAACCCATGCGCTGGTGGTGATCTCACCGCCAACCAGAACCATGCCGGTTTTGACATAGGTTTCACACGCTACGCGCGCTTTTGGATCCTGCGCGAGGATCGCATCCAGCACCGCATCGGAGATTTGGTCAGCAATTTTATCAGGATGTCCTTCTGATACGGACTCGGACGTAAACAGGTGTTTTGCCATGTTTTATTTCACCTAAAAGGAATTTGGTTAGCTCGAACTGCTGTGTGGAATAGCCAAAGGAGATAATTCTACCAAGGCCTGCAGGATTTTGACACTGGCAGTCTGAGTGTTAATCGGTATGGATGGATTAACATCTGGACGTCTATTTTAGGTCACTTCTTCACCCGATTTCCAGTTTTTTTTGACTCACCTCTCACTGCGTTGAAAACACGGCTGGAAATTTTTCCTGACGGCGCTGGCAACCTGCGCATTTTTGTTTTGCTTTTTAGCGACCTTCTCGGTATAAAACGCGGCGCGCGGCTCATATAAAATAAGCGCTCGATGAACACATCGTGTCGCCACTTCCAGCCGGGTTAAGCAGTGAACTTTTAGCTTTGGCTTGTGGTCCGTTTCAGCAGAGGCGGCCGTGGAGGTGATACGAGATAATGAACCATTGTTTTCCGCTCATTCAGCGCAGTCGTTCTGGCGCGCATTTGATTCCCACCCGCACTTCTGGTCTAAACACCTGCCGATGTTATACCCATCTCGGTGCTTCTCAGGATTCCAGAGCCGGTCACGCTTTGTGAAAACTGAACAAGGGCGCTCTTGTTAATACAGGAGTTTTCTCGTGGTTTCGCCGAACCTTGTCATACAGAGTTCGGATACGTGTTTTACAATGATATGAATAAGAAACCGGTCGCACGGTCTGGATTTCAGCATACTCTGCTGGGAAATGGAGCCGTTAATGGGTTGTTATCGCCGTATAACGCTGCGATAGTAGTCAACTGTTTTACACTTAATACAAAGAGTTGAGGTTCGCTATGTCTGACGACATGTCTTCGCTTTCGCCTTCGTCAGCAGGCGAACAGGGTGTACTACGTTCTATGCAGGAGGTTGCGATGAGCTCCCAGGAAGCCAGCAAGATGCTGCGCACTTACAATATTGCCTGGTGGGGCAATAACTACTACGACGTTAACGAGCTGGGCCACATCAGTGTCTGCCCGGATCCGGACGTCCCGGAAGCGCGCGTGGATCTCGCTAAGCTGGTGAAAGCCCGTGAAGCCCAGGGTCAGCGCTTGCCTGCACTGTTCTGCTTCCCGCAGATCCTGCAACATCGCCTGCGTTCTATTAACGCCGCGTTCAAACGCGCGCGGGAATCGTATGGTTATAACGGCGACTATTTCCTCGTTTACCCGATCAAGGTAAACCAGCACCGTCGCGTGATTGAGTCCCTGATCCACTCCGGCGAACCGCTGGGCCTGGAAGCTGGCTCCAAAGCGGAGCTGATGGCGGTTCTGGCGCACGCGGGCATGACCCGGTCGGTGATCGTCTGTAACGGCTATAAAGACCGCGAATACATTCGTCTGGCGCTGATTGGCGAGAAGATGGGCCACAAGGTCTATCTTGTGATCGAGAAGATGACCGAAATCGCGATCGTGCTGGAAGAGGCCGAGCGTCTGAACGTGATCCCACGCCTTGGCGTGCGTGCGCGACTGGCGTCGCAGGGTTCCGGTAAATGGCAGTCTTCCGGCGGTGAAAAATCCAAGTTCGGCCTCGCGGCGAACCAGGTGCTTCAGCTGGTGGAAATTCTGCGCGAGCGCGGTCGTCTGGACAGCATTCAGCTGCTGCACTTCCACCTTGGCTCGCAGATGGCCAACATTCGCGACATTGCCACCGGCGTGCGTGAATCGGCACGTTTCTACGTTGAGCTGCACAAGCTTGGCGTAAATATTCAGTGCTTTGACGTGGGCGGTGGCCTGGGCGTGGATTACGAAGGGACACGCTCGCAGTCTGACTGCTCGGTCAACTACGGCCTGAACGAATACGCCAACAACATTATCTGGGCGATTGGCGATGCCTGCGAAGAGCACGGCCTGCCGCACCCGACGGTGATCACCGAATCCGGCCGCGCGGTCACTGCGCACCATACGGTGCTGGTCTCTAACATCATCGGCGTTGAGCGCAGCGAAATCACTGAAGCCACGCCTCCGGCAGACGATGCTCCACGTTCCCTGCAAAGCATGTGGGAAACCTGGCAGGAGATGCACGAGCCGGGCACGCGTCGTTCTCTGCGCGAATGGCTGCACGACAGCCAGATGGATCTGCACGACATTCACGTCGGTTATTCTTCAGGCACCTTTAGCCTGCAGGAACGCGCGTGGGCGGAGCAGCTCTATCTGAACATGTGCCATGAAGTGCAGAAGCAGCTCGATCCGAGCAACCGCGCACACCGTCCGATTATCGACGAGTTGCAGGAACGTATGGCGGACAAAATGTACGTCAACTTCTCCCTGTTCCAGTCGATGCCGGATGCCTGGGGTATCGACCAGCTGTTCCCGGTTCTGCCGCTGGAAGGGTTGAATCATGCGCCTGAACGCCGCGCGGTGCTGCTGGACATTACCTGTGACTCAGACGGCGCGATTGACCACTACGTCGACGGTGACGGTATCGCTACGACCATGCCAATGCCGGAGTACGATCCGGAGAACCCGCCAATGCTGGGCTTCTTTATGGTGGGTGCGTATCAGGAGATCCTCGGCAACATGCACAACCTGTTCGGTGATACCGAAGCGGTTGACGTGTTTGTCTTCCCTGACGGCAGCGTGGAGGTTGAGCTGTCCGACGAAGGGGACACCGTGGCGGATATGCTCGAATACGTTCAGCTGGATCCGAAAAAACTGCTCACCCAGTTCCGCGATCAGGTCAAAAACACCGGTCTGGACGATGCCTTGCAGCAGCAGTTCCTGGAAGAGTTTGAAGCGGGTCTGTACGGGTATACGTATCTGGAAGACGAGTAGTAAAACCTCCCTCTCCCGGTGGGAGAGGGTTGGGGTGAGGGCATCAGACCGCACGATGCCCTATACTCACTTGAACCCGTATGAATTAACGGCGATAATTCGCCCCACTATGCGATTTACGAATCAATCCCTTCCTCGTCGGGTTTAACGACGCGGAGGGGATTTTTTTTCATCTGTTTTAATGTATCGACTTTATAAGAGGTCAGGACATGAGCACTTTAGGTCATCAGTACGATAACTCTCTGGTATCTAACGCGTTTGGTTTTTTACGCCTTCCGATGAACTTCCAGCCTTACGACAGCGATGCTGACTGGGTGATCACCGGCGTACCGTTCGACATGGCAACGTCCGGTCGTGCGGGTGGACGTCATGGCCCGGCGGCAATCCGTCAGGTTTCCACCAACCTGGCCTGGGAGCACAACCGCTTCCCGTGGAACTTCGACATGCGCGAGCGCCTGAACGTGGTGGACTGCGGTGATCTGGTGTACGCCTTCGGTGACGCGCGCGAAATGAGCGAAAAATTGCAGGCGCACGCCGAGAAGCTGCTGGCGGCCGGTAAACGCATGCTCTCCTTCGGCGGTGACCACTTCGTGACCCTGCCGCTGCTGCGCGCCCACGCGAAGCACTTCGGTAAAATGGCGCTGGTGCACTTTGACGCGCATACCGACACCTACGCGAACGGCTGCGAATTCGACCACGGCACCATGTTCTACACCGCGCCGAAAGAAGGCCTGATCGATCCGAACCACTCCGTGCAGATCGGCATCCGCACCGAGTTCGACAAAGACAACGGCTTCACCGTACTCGACGCGGGCCAGGTGAACGATCGCGGCGTGGACGATATTCTGGCTCAGGTTAAGCAGATCGTCGGCGATATGCCTGTCTACCTGACCTTCGACATTGACTGCCTGGATCCGGCATTTGCGCCGGGCACCGGTACGCCGGTGATCGGCGGCCTGACCTCAGATCGCGCCATCAAGCTGGTGCGCGGCCTGAAGGATCTGAACATTGTCGGGATGGACGTGGTGGAAGTGGCTCCGGCCTATGACCAGTCCGAGATCACCGCGCTGGCCGCGGCGACCCTGGCGCTGGAAATGCTCTACATCCAGGCGGCGAAAAAAGGCGAATAAGCCTTACGCGCTGATTGCTGCTGCGCGGTGCATGCGCAGCAGCAACATTCCCCAGGCCAGCGTGAAGGTGTAGACAAACCCCGGTTATTTCGCGGGCGATGACCATTCCCGTCAGCGAGCCTAACAAAGGCGAAACCGCGCAGACCGCGGCCCAAATCGCAATGCTGCTTAATAATCCCTGCCGATAATGAAGTTTGCTTTCAATAACCGGCGTTAATAATAGAGCGGAAAAACCATAACCCAGAAGAAAGCAGGTCATGAGTAGACCCTGTAATATTCTGTTTTCATTTAACTGAAAATGTTCGGCAAATTCCGGGTAATGATACCAACGTGTTGATTTCGTATTTTCACTGACACCAGGATCATCCTGATGTTACAAGGATTGAATGACTACAGATTAAAATAGTCATCAACAGGTTGACAGCATTACCAAATTCCGGGTTTAAAATCGTTACCGAGATATTTACCCGATCGACGTACGAAATAATAATGAGTAATAAAAACGCAATCGTGCCTTGCCATCTTGCCGTCATCATGTCCGCCTTACGTTTTTTGTAACTTATATTTTTCATCAATGTGATTGTCACGGAGCTAAAATGATTCACCTGTGAAACTCATTGTTTATTAAAGATAAATTAAAAATCAGTTTCACCGGTGAAACGCGAAAGAGGTGACGTTAATTTATTTTTAAAGAGTAAAAAGAAAGGAAGTCAATATCTTTTATTCAAAATAAGAGACCATTAAAAAAACGTATTTCTCACGCTGTAATAATGAAAATTTCATATCGCTGCATTTTTTCGTGATCCCTTGCACACTTAGTTAATTAATTGCCGATCGATTAACAAATTCGTCACATTGTCGCTTGACGAAACATTCATCGCTTTTATATTGACCGTATTAAATAAGAAACAGAGTTTCATATATGAAACAAAAGCCTGGAGGATCGTGATGAGCTGGATAGGCGTATGTGACGCAGAACAAGTACAGGAAGATTTCCCTTTTAGCGGCAACGTCGACGGGAAAGAGATCGGCGTTTACCTGATCGACGGTGAATATTATGCGCTGGAAGACGTATGCCCCCACGCCTATGCCCTGCTGAGTCAGGGCTTCGTAGAAGACGGCAAGGTGGAATGCCCGCTGCACGAGGCGGTGTTCGACGTCAAAACCGGCCAGTGTCTGCACGGCCCCGGAGGACGCAACCTCAACCGTTACCCGGTTCGGGTCTTTGAAAATCAGATTCAGATTACCTTTGTTGAGGAGACCGTGGCATGAGCGACACGCTGAACTACAACCCGGCGCTGCCGGAAAGCCGCCAGTTTACCCCGCCGGCAGAGGGCGGTAATGGCGCCATTCACAAGCCGGGCGAGTACCAGAACCTGATCTGGCAGACCCGCAGCCGTGAGCCGGAAAGCTGGGAGGTGAAGCTGATTGCGACGCTGGAAGAGCTCTTCGAACAGGGCGTTGAAACCCTGCCGGAGCTGGTAAACGGGCTGAACGCGGTGCGCATGCACGACCAGCAGGGTGAGCCGTGGAGCGACGCCAGCTTCCAGGCATTCTTACAGGTTAACGGCTACTGAGGGCAACGCGATGACGACGACCGTACAACACTATCTGGATAAAGGCCTGCGCGGCCTCTGGTATCCGGTGCTGGCGAGCTGGGAAGTGCAGTCTGCGCCGGTGGGCATCACCCGCCTGGGCGAGCAGATTGTGGTCTGGCGCAACAAAGACGGCCAGGTGCAGGCGCTGGAGGACCGTTGTCCGCACCGCGGCGCGCGCCTGTCGATGGGCTGGAACCTCGGCGACCGCATCGCCTGCTGGTATCACGGCGTAGAGGTGGCGGGCAACGGCGAGGTGAAAGACGTGCCCGCTGTGGATAAATGTCCGCTGGTCGGCCAGCAGTGCGTGCGCAGCTATAACGTGCAGGAGGCGCATGGCGCCATCTTCCTCTGGTTTGGCGTCACCGCGGATCAGCAGCCGGACGAACTGACCTTCCCGGATGAACTCGCCGACACGGACAGCTTCAGCAACTTCCTCTGCACCGCCGCGTGGAAATGCAATTACCAGTACGCGCTGGAAAACGTGATGGACCCGATGCACGGCACCTATCTGCACTCCTCCTCGCACTCGATGGCGGAAGGGGATCGCAAGGCCGACATGGTGCTCCAGCCGACCAAAACCGGCTTTATCTTTGAGAAGAAAGGGCAGAGCGGCGTCAACTTCGACTGGGTGGAGCTGGGCAACAGTGGCACCTGCTGGATGCGTCTCTCCATTCCGTACAAGAAGCGTTTCGGGCCGGGCGGCCACTTCTTTATCGTCGGCATGGTGGTGCCGGAAGATAACGACAACTGCCGCGTCTTCTTCTGGCGCATCCGCCGCGTGCAGGGCTGGCAGCGCGATATGTGGCGCTTCATGTACCGCAACCGGCTGGAAAAACTGCACTGGGAAGTGCTGGAGCAGGACCGCGTGGTGCTGGAGAGCCTGGCGCCAAACGCGCGCGATCATGAATACCTGTATCAGCACGACGTTGGCCTCTCGCGCCTGCGTCGCATGATGCAAAAGGCCGCCAAAGAGCAGCTGGCGATGCGTGAAGCACAGCAGGGGGCCGCCTGATGAACGGGCTGCTGAGCGGTAAGCGCATCGTCATAACCGGCGCCGCGCGCGGGCTGGGCTTTCACTTTTCCCAGGCCTGCGCGGAGCAGGGCGCGGCGGTGGTGATGTGCGACATCCTCAAAGGCGAGCTGGCCGAGAGCGCCCACCGGCTGAGCGAGCGGGGATATGCGATCGAATCGCACGTTATCGATCTGGCCGATCCGCAGTCCATTGAGCAGGTGTTCAGCGCGATTGGCGAGCAGGGGCTGATTGACGGCCTGGTGAACAACGCGGCGATGGCGACGGGCGTCGGCGGCAAAAATATGCTCGATTACGATCCGGATCTCTGGGATCGGGTGATGAGCGTCAATGTCAAAGGCACCTGGCTGGTGACGCGCGCCGCGGTGCCGCTGCTGCGCGAGGGGGCGGGCATCGTGAACGTTGCGTCCGACACCGCGCTGTGGGGCGCGCCGCGCCTGATGGCCTACGTCGCCAGCAAGGGCGCCGTGATTGCCATGACCCGCTCAATGGCGCGCGAACTGGGTGAAAAGCGTATACGCATTAACGCCATCGCGCCGGGGCTAACCCGCGTCGAGGCGACGGAATATGTCCCCGCCGAACGGCATCAACTCTACGAAAACGGCCGCGCGTTAACCGGGGCACAGCAGCCGGAAGACGTCACCGGCAGCGTGGTCTGGCTGTTAAGCGATCTGTCGCGGTTCATCACCGGACAGCTGATCCCGGTCAACGGCGGTTTTGTCTTTAACTAAGGTAGGGCGATGATGGCAAACGATCAGGAAGTGAAGTATCTGGTGCCGGGGCTGGAGCGCGGTTTACAGCTGCTGTTGGCCTTTGGCGAGCAGCATCGCGATCTGACCTTTGCCGAACTGCATCGGCTGGTGGATATGCCGAAGGCCACCGCCTATCGCGTGGTACAGACGCTGGAGTACATGGGATTTCTGGAGCGCAACACGCGCACCAATACCTTTTCGCTGGGCATGAACGTGCTGCGTCTTGGCTTTGAGTACATCGCCTCGCTGGACGTGGCGCAGGTCGGCCAGCCGGTGATCGAGCAATTGCGCGACGTGAGCCAGTGCAGCAGCCATCTGGCGATCCGCGACGGGCGCGACATTATCTATATCGCCCGCGTCAGCGCCGCCGGGTCGCGTATCAACCAGGTCAGCATTGGTACCCGTCTGCCGGTGCACTGCACCTCGCTGGGCCGCATGCTGTTGACCGATATTTCCCGCGCTGATTTCGAACAGCTGTTCCCGCATGAGCGCCTGCCGGGCAACACGCCGGGGCAGCTTCACGACCGCGAAGCCCTGTGGCAGATGGTGCAGCAGGACAAAGCCCGCGGGTATGTCATCGGCGAATCCTTCTTCCGCCACGGCATCTCTTCCATCGTCTACCCGGTGTATGACCGAAGCGGCCGCGTGGCGGCGGTGGTCAGCATTCTGGTGCCGTCGGAGGAGATCCCACTGAGCGACCGCGAGCGCCTGCAAAACGAGGTTCGCCTTGCGGCGGATAAAATTTCTGGCTTCTTAGGGTATCTGTCACAGGCCAGTTAAATCAGTGAGTTAACGTCAGGCGCTTGACTGCGTCGGGCATGTTTTACGCCCAATCTGGGCCAGATGAGGCAACGAACGATGAGTATAACCGGAATTGAAAAGCTGGAATTTGGTGTGGAAGATCTGACGCACTGCGCCAAATTTATGCGTGATTTTGGCCTGACGGGCGATGCCAGCGGCCAGCGTTTCACCACCCTGAGCGGCGCGCGCGTGGAGCTTAACCCGATCGACAGCCCCGACCTGCCGCCCGCGTTTGAAGCGGGCAACACCCTGCGCCGCATGACCTGGGCGGTTGCCAGCCAGTCTGAGCTGGATGCGCTGCGCCCGAAGCTGGCGCAACAGCCAGGTTTTCGTGAAGTGGGCGACGCGCTGGAATGCCTGGATCCGAACGGCATGACGCTGCGCGTGCAGGTGACCCAGCAGACCGACGTGGAGCTTAACGTCGAGCCAATAAACCAGTGGGGCGATGCCCGCCGTATCGACACACCCAGCCCGGTTTACGATCGCGCCCAGCCGATCAACGTGGGGCATGTGGTGTTCTTCGTGGAAGAGCTGGCGGCAGTAGAGAAATTCTACCGCGAGGTGCTCGGCTTCCAGGTCTCGGATCGCTATATCAACCGCGCCGTGTTCCTGCGCTGCGGGGCGCGTGGCGGCCATCACAACCTGTTCCTGCTGCAACTGCCGAACCGCAAGCGCGGCCTTAACCACGTGGCCTTCACCGTGCGCGACATCCACGAGGTGATCGGCGGCGGTATCGCGATGAATAAACATGACTGGAGCACCTTTATCGGGCCGGGCCGTCATCCGGTGTCGTCGGCGTACTTCTGGTACGTCAACAGCCCGACAGGCGGCGCGTTTGAGTATTACACCAACGACGACTACCTGACCGAAAACTGGCAGCCGCGCGAGCTGGAGCACTCCCTGGTCTCCTTTACCGAATGGGCGGTGGAGGGCGGGATTGACCACGACACGCGCCGTCAGCAGAAAAAGCCGGAGGCGGTATGACATCGCGCATTGTCATTATCGGCGGCGGCCAGGCGGGCGGCTGGGCGGCGAAAACCCTGCGTGACGAGGGCTTCGACGGCGAGATTTGCGTGGTGGCGGAAGAGGAATGGGATTTCTACGAGCGGCCGCCGCTGTCAAAAGCGTCTCTGCTGGAGCCGGACTCCGCGCTTCCGCGGCTGTTTAGCGAAGAATCGCAGCAGGCACTGAACCTGATCTGGTACCGCCCGCTGCGTGCTGAATCAGTCGATCGTGAAGAGAAAATCGTGCGTTTAAGCAACGGCGAATGTCTTAGTTACAACATCCTTTTAATCGCTACCGGCGGTCGGGCGCGCCTGCCTTCGCAGGCGTGGGCCAGCCATCCGCAGGTCTATACCCTGCGCCACTGGCAGGACGCGCAGCGCCTGAAAAGTCGTCTGGCGGAAAGTCACAAACTGGCGATCGTCGGCGGCGGCTGGATTGGCCTTGAGATTGCCGCTTCCGCGCGGAAAAGCGGCGTGGCGGTCACCCTGTTCGAGCAGCAGCCTGCGCTCTGCATGCGCTCGGTGAGCGGCGAGGTGTCCCAGCGCCTGGAGGCCATCCACCGCGAGCAGGGGGTGGAGATCCGTACCGGCTGCGGCGCGCTGGAGCTGGAGGACGACGGCGGCCTGCCGGTCATCCACTGCGACGGCAACCGTGAAACCTTTGATGCGGTGGTGGTCGGGATCGGCGTCGATCTCAATCTGGAACTGGCGCGCGATGCGGGGCTGAAAACCGGGCGCGGGATCGTGGTGGATGCCCAGGGACGCACGTCGGATCCGTTCATCTTTGCCGCAGGAGATGTCGCCCAGCACCATCACTACGGCTTGTGCATCCAGTCCTGGGCCTTCGCCCAGAACCAGGCGGCGGCGACGGCGAAAGCGATGCTCAACCCCGATGCGCCAGGCTACGACGACGCGCCGTGGCTGTGGTCGGATCAATATCAGCACAATATTCAGATCCTCGGTATTCCGCAGCCAGGCAGCAGAACGGTCGTGCGTGAAGAGGCGCTGTTCTTCTCGCTGGATGAAAACGGGCGGCTGACGCAGCTGGTAGCGTTCAACGATGCGCGCACCGTCAAGCTGGCGAAGCGCTGGATGGCGGCGGGGCGGGATCTGTCGAACGTACCGCTTGCCGACCCGACATTTTCACTGATGTCACTGCGATAGCTAACCCGCACCCGTAGGGGGAGAGATGACCACACTAGAGACGAACACCGCGCCGGTTGAGGCGAGCGGTGAGGGGACCCGCACGCCCGAAAAAGCGGTGCGCTGGGCCATCCCGCTGTCGCTGCTGGCCTGCGTGCTGCTGGCGTTTTTCGACAAAATCAGCATCGCGGCGCTCTTTTCGGATACCCATTTCCAGCAGGCGATGGGCATTGATTTCGACACCACGCGCCTCGGCATATTGATGAGCGCCTTCCTGCTGAGCTACGGCTTTTCGTCGGTATTTTTGAGCGGTTTAGGCGACAAAATCGCGCCGCTGCGCCTGCTCACCGGGATGATGGCTGTGTGGTGCGTGCTGATGGTGGCGATGGGCTTTACCCATAACTACACGCTGATGATCGTCCTGCGCATCCTGCTGGGCGTGGCGGAAGGGCCGCTGTTCCCGCTGGCTTTCGCCATCGTGCGCCACAACTTCCCGCAGCATCTGCAGGCGCGCGCCACCATGCTGTGGCTGCTGGGCACACCGGTAGGGGCGGCAATTGGCTTCCCGCTCTCCCTCTGGCTGCTGAACACCTTCGGCTGGCAGAGCACCTTCTTTGTCATGGCCATGCTTACCGTGCCGGTGCTTATCTTTGTACGCATCGGCCTGCGCGGGATCCGTCTGGAGGCTAAACCCGGCACTTCGCAGGCGTCACAGGACGAGCGGCGTGCCGCGCGGCGCGAGCTGTTCGTCAGCCCGCACTTCTGGATCATCTGCATCTTTAACATCGCGTTCCTGACCTACCTGTGGGGCATCAACGGCTGGCTGCCGGGCTACCTGATCAAAGGCAAAGGCATTCACCTTGAGCATGCAGGCTGGCTGTCGTCGATGCCGTTCATCGCCATGCTGGCGGGGGAAGTGATTGGCGCGTGGCTCTCGGACAGGGTCGATAAGCGCGCGGCGGCCTGCTTTATCTCGATGGCGGGGGCGGCGGTGGGGCTGGCGGCTGTGATGCACCTCGATACCCCGCTCGCCGTCATCGCGGCGATGAGCTTCAGCACCTTTATGTGGGGCACCGGCGCGCCCAACATTTTCGCCCTGCTGGCGAAGGCCACCCATCCCCGGGTGAGCGCCACGGCGGGCGGCATTTTCAACGGGCTGGGAAACTTTGCAGGCGCGCTGTCGCCGGCGGTGATGGGCGCGCTTATCGCCTTCACCCACAGCATGGATTCCGGGCTGATTTTTCTGGCGGTGATGGCGGCGGTGGGCTGCGTCCTGTTACTGCCGCTGCTGAGACGTTACTGAGGAGAGTGTCATGACTGATTCAACCGTAACCCACAAAACGGGCATCAAACCTGACCATCTGACGATGGAAGAGTGGGTCGAGTCGCGCATCGCGCGCTTCGAAGGCCGTAAATACGACTGGAACGCGCTGAAGTTCCAGGCCGATTTTGACCCGAAATACCGCCGGGCGCAGATGCGCTACATCGGCACCGGCGCAACCGGCGTGGCGAACGACACCAATACCGTGCAGGCGGACCATTTTACCTTCTCCACCATGGTACTGCCGTCGAAGTGCGAAGGGCCGCTGCACCTGCACGACGACGTGGAAGAGGTGTTCTTCATGCTCAAGGGGCAGATCACGCTGATGATCCAGGACGGCGACAACTACACCGAAACCGTGCTGCGCGAGCGTGACCTGATCTCCGTCCCGCCGGGCATCTATCGCGGCCTGTTTAACCACGGGGAAGAAGAGGCGCTGATGTGCGTCATGCTGGGAACCAACAAGCCGGAAATCCCGACCTATCCGTCCGACCATCCGCTCTCGAAAGTGAAGCGGAACTAAGGGGGCGCCATGACGGGTTTTCGTGAACAGGGAAGCGGCATTCCGCTGATGCTGCTACACGGGATCAGCTCTGGCGCTGCGTCCTGGCACAAGCAGATGGCGCTGAACGGTTTTCGCGTGCTGGCGTGGGACATGCCCGGTTATGGCGAAAGCCCGATGCTGGCCGTCGCGCGGGCAAACGCGGGGGATTACGCCGACGTGCTGGCGGCGATGCTGGATCGCGCCGGTGTCTGGCAGGCGGTGCTGGTGGGCCATTCCCTGGGGGCACTGGTCGCAAGTGCGTTTGCGGCGAAGTTCCCGGATCGTGTCATTCATCTTGTACTGGCCGACGCTGCGCAGGGCTACGGCAATGCCGCGCCGGAGCAGCGGGAGCAGGTCTGGCGCAACCGCGAGCAGCAGATGGCATTGGGCGGCGAAATCCTCGCCCAGACCCGTGCCGCGAAGCTGCTGCGCCCCGGCGCGCGCGCGGAAGATATCGCCACCGTCGCGGCGGGCATGCGCACGCTGCGCCCGGAAGGCTACCTTGCAGCCGCGTGGATGCTGGCGCATGACGACATTCACGGCTGGCTTAAACGATACTCCGGCACGTTTGAAGTCTGGTGTGGCGAGCAGGACGCGATAACGCAGCCCGAACTGGTGCAGGGGCTGGCGCTGCGCTACGGCATGCCGTTTACCGCCATTCCGCAGGCCGGGCACGCCAGCTATCTCGATAACGACGTGTTTTTCAACCAACAGCTTTTACGCATTAACGAAGAGGTGCGCGATGAATGCACAAATTGACGGGCGCGTAGCGGTAGTCACCGGCGGTTCTTCTGGCATTGGCTTTGAAACGCTGCGCCTGCTGCTGGGGGAAGGGGCGAAAGTCGCCTTCTGCGGCCGTGACCCGGACCGGCTCGCCAGCGCCCATGCGACGCTGCAAAACGAATTCCCCCACGGGGAGATTTTTTCTTACCGCTGCGACGTGCTGAACGCCGACGAGGTTCAGGCCTTTGCGGATGCGGTGCAGGCGCGCTTTGGCGCGGCTGATCTGCTGATCAACAACGCCGGGCAGGGCTACGTGGCGCACTTCCATGACACCCCGCGCGAGGCGTGGCTGCACGAGGCAGAGCTGAAGCTGTTTGGCGTCATCAATCCGGTGCAGGCGTTTCAGCCGCTGCTGGAGCAGTCAGACATTGCCTCTGTTACCTGCGTCAACTCCCTGCTGGCGCTACAGCCGGAGGAGCACATGATCGCCACCTCCGCTGCTCGTGCCGCGCTGTTGAACATGACGCTCACGCTCTCGAAAGAGCTGGTGGGTAAAGGCATTCGCGTCAATTCCATTTTGCTCGGCATGGTGGAGTCCGGCCAGTGGCTGCGCCGCTTTGAAAACCGGGCGGACAAAAGCCAGAGCTGGCCGGAGTGGACGGCGGATATCGCGCGCAAGCGCGGCATTCCAATGGCGCGCCTCGGCAAGCCGCAGGAGCCCGCGCAGGCGCTGCTGTTCCTCGCCTCGCCGCTGGCCTCGTTTACCACCGGCGCCGCACTGGACGTTTCCGGCGGCTTCTGCCGCCATCTGTAAGGACGCATCATGAAAAAGGTAATGTTGATTGGTTTTGGCGCCATGGCGCAGGCGGTGATTGAGCGCCTGCCCGCCGGTGTGGCTATCGGCTGGATCGTGGCGCGCGCGTCTCACCATGCCGCCATTCACGACCAGTTTGGCGATGCGGTCGAGGCGCTGACGTCGCCAATGGTGTGCGCGCAAACGCCGGATCTGGTGCTGGAATGCGCCAGCCAGCAGGCGGTGGCCCAGTACGGGGAAGAGATCCTGCGTCGCGGCTGGCATCTGGCCGTCATTTCCACCGGCGCGCTGGCGGACAGCGCGCTGGAGCAGCGTCTGCTCGCCGCGGGCGGAAAACTGACTCTGCTTTCCGGTGCAGTGGCCGGTATCGACGGGCTGGCGGCAGCGAAAGAGGGTGGGCTTGAGCGCGTCACCTATCAGTCGCGCAAAAGCCCGGCCAGCTGGCGCGGCAGCTATGCCGAGCAGCTTATCGATCTGAATGCGGTGTCAGAGGCAGAGGTCTTTTTTGAAGGCAGCGCCCGCGAGGCGGCGCGGCTGTTCCCGGCGAACGCCAACGTGGCGGCGACCGTGGCGCTCGGCGGCGTCGGGATGGATGACACCCGCGTGCAGCTGATGGTTGACCCGGCAACGAAACGTAACACCCACACGCTGCACGTCGAAGGATTATTCGGCGAGTTCCATCTGGAGCTGAGCGGGCTGCCGCTGGCGTCTAACCCTAAAACCTCCACCCTGGCGGCACTGAGCGCGGTGCGCGCCTGCCGCGAGCTGGCCCTGAGCTGAGGAGTGACGATGGACGATCTGAAGATTTTTATCGGCGGACAGTGGCGACACGGCGGAGGTAACCCGATGCAGAGCCACTTCCCGGCAGACGGGTCGATCAACGCGACGCTGAACGCCGCCAGTCTGGATGACCTGGAGGAGGCGGTAGACGCCGGAGAGCGCGCCTGGCGCGATCCCGCCTGGCGTAACAGCCTGCCGCACGTGCGGGCGAAGATCCTGCACAAGGTGGCGGATCTTATTGAATCCCGTGTGGATGAACTGGCGCAGATGCAGAGCCGGGATAACGGCAAGCCGCTGGCGGAAGCGTGCGGGCTGGTGATGAGCGCGGCGGGAACGGCGCGCTACTTTGCCGCCGCCTGCGAGCTGCTGGAGGGTGAACTTCCGACACCGCGCCAGCCGGATCTGCTGACGCTGAGCCGCTACGAGCCCCTTGGCGTGGTGGCGGCCATCACGCCGTGGAACTCGCCGATTGCCAGCGAAATGCAGAAGGTCGCACCGGCGATTGCCGCCGGGAACGCGGTGATCCTCAAGCCCGCCGAAGCCACGCCGCTGATGGCGCTGGAGCTGGCGCGGATTTTTGAACACGCCGGGCTGCCCGCCGGGCTGCTGAGCGTGCTGCCGGGCAAAGGCTCGGTGATTGGCGATGCGCTGGCGCGTCATCCTCGCGTGCGCAAAATTTCCTTTACCGGCGGAACCACTACGGGCCGTCATCTGGCGCACGTGGCGGCGGAAAAACTGATCCCGGCCTCGCTGGAGCTGGGCGGCAAATCGCCGACTATCGTGCTGGAGGATGCCGATATCGAACAGGCCGCGCGCGGGATCTGCTACGGCATTTTCAGCTCGGCGGGGCAGGCGTGCATCGCCGGATCGCGGCTGTTTATCCACGAGAGTATTTACGCCCCGCTGATGGCGAGGCTGCTGGAATTAACTCGCGGGCTGCGCGTCGGGCATCCGTTTACCGACGGCGTGCATGTAGGACCGCTGATCGGCGAGAAACATCGCCAGAGCGTGATCGAGTACGTCGAACTTGCGAAGCGGGAAGGGGGCCGCGTGCTGTGCGGCGGCGAGATCCCCGCCGATCCCGCTCTGGCAAACGGCAGCTTCTTCCAGCCAACCATTATCGAAGGGCTACACAACAGCGCCCGCGCATGTCAGGAAGAGATCTTCGGCCCGGTGCTGGTGGCGATGCCGTTTGGCGATGAAGCGGCGCTTATTCGCGAGGCGAACGACTCGGTTTACGGCCTGGCGGCGGGGATCTGGACGCGCGATTCCGGGCGCGCCCTGCGTCTCAGCGAGCAGCTGGAGGCAGGCACGGTGTGGATCAACACCTACAAAGTTTTTGCGATTTCGACCCCGTTCGGGGGCTTTAAAGAGAGCGGTCTGGGCCGCGAGAAGGGTATCCAGGGGCTGAAAGCCTGGATGCAACAAAAGAGCATTTATCTGGCGACGGGTAACAGCGTCAACCACTGGTGCGACTGAGAAAGGGTGAGCAATGAGCGAAATGATAACCGTCGGCGACGCCATCGCCAGAACGCTGGAGCAGTATCAGGTTGAGGCCATCTACGGCGTCATCTCCATTCACAACCTGCCGATAGCGGATGCGGTTGGGCAGCGGGGCAATATCCGCTTTGTACCCGCGCGCGGTGAAGCCGGTTCCGTCACCATGGCCGATGCTCACGGGCGCTTTTCCGGCCTCGGCGTGGCGCTGACCAGCACCGGCGCGGGGGCCGGGAACGCGGTAGGCGCGCTGGTGGAAGCGATGAATGCCTGCACGCCGCTGCTGCATTTAACCGGGCAGGTAGAGAAAGCCTGGCTGGACGCCGACACCGGGTTTATCCATGAAACCCGCGACCAGCTGACCTTCCTGAAGGCCAGCTCAAAACGGGCGTACCGTATCAGCAATACGAATCAGGCGATAGCCATTCTGCATAAAGCCATCCAGGACGCGCAGACCCCGCCGTGCGGACCGGTTTCAGTGGAAATCCCGATTGATATTCAGGGCGCCAAAATTCCGCTGTCGCTGGTAACTGCCCCGGTCAAACCGGCATCGGTTCCAGCCGTGGATACCGGGATGGTTGACGCGCTGTGGGCGCAGCTCAAACAGGCGAAACAGCCGCTGCTGTGGCTGGGCGGCGGGGCGCTGGGAAGCGCTGAGGCGGTGAAAAAACTGGCGGATGCGGGCATCACCGTGATTTCCAGCACCCACGCGCGCGGCGTGCTGCCGGACGACCACCGCGCCAGCCTGCGGGCGTTCCACAACTCGCCGTCGGTGGAGGCGCTCATTGCGCAGTGTGATTTTACGCTGGTCGCCGGTTCACGTCTGCGCAGCAACGAAACCCGCTCCTGGACGCTTGAGCTGCCGTCCCCGTGCGTGCAGATTGATATCGACCCGGCGGCAGCCAGCCGTAACTACTTGATGGATAGCACGTTGATAGCCGATTGTTCCGCGCTGCTTGGCGCGCTGGCTGAAAAAGTGCAGGGCCGCGAGTGGGGCAACGCGCAGTGGGATATGCAGGTGCAGCAGGCGGTCGGGCAAGCTGAGCAGGGGCTGCGCGAGCAGTGCGGCGCCTATGCGAAGCTTAACGACGCCATAGAAAAAGCCCTGCCGAAAGACGGCCTGCTGGTGCGCGATATCACCGTGTCCGGCAGCCTGTGGGGTAGCCGTCTGTTCAGGGCTAACGGTCCGCTGCTGAACATTCACTCCCTCGCCGGGGCGATTGGTATGGGACTGCCGATGGCCATCGGCACCGCGATTGCTAACCCGCAGCGCAGGGTGGTGGGACTGGTGGGCGACGGCGGCCTGAGCCTGAATTTAGGCGAGCTGGCGACGCTGGCGCAGGAGAAAGCCAACGTGACGCTGCTCATCATGAACGACGGGGGCTACGGCGTAATGCGCGGTATTCAGGATAAATATTTTGGCGGGCGTCAGTATTATAACGAACTGCATACACCGGACTTTACCCTGCTGGCGCAGGCGATTGGCCTACAGGCCTGGAGCGTTGAGCGGGCTGAGGACTTTGATGCGGTGATGACGGAAGCGCTGGCGATGCCGGGGCCGTCGGTGGTGGAAGTGCGGATGGGGCAGATTGGCGCCCTGAAGTTTGCCGGGCCGCCACAGAAAACGCTGTACTGATTGAGCCTTGTTGCCCGGTAGCGCGGCGCGCACCGGGCCGAAGTTTTATTTAATTCCGTCTGCCGCCATGCGGTCACGGATATGCTGCGCGCGTTCAACGGAGGCCGGGTGATCGTCAAACATGGAGCTTTGACGGCCTTCCTCCAGTTTCGCCAGTTTTTCGAAGCTGGTGGCTAAACCCGATGGATTGATGCCGCGTTTGCGCAACAGATCGTAAGAGTAGTCATCCGCTTCCGACTCCTGACGCTGGGAGAACTGGGAGTTAACCAGTTTCTCACCCACGTCGCCCAGCTGCGACTGGGACAGGCTGCCGACAATGCCGCCCGCAGAGGCCGCCGCAGCACGCACGGCATTGGTGCCCAGCGCAACCTGCATCCCTTTCTTCACGTGACCGAGAGCAACGTGACCCATTTCATGGCCGATCACCGCTTCCACTTCGTTGTCGGTCATCATGTCCATCAGGCCGCTGTAAACGCGGATACAGCCGTTAGCCATCGCGAAGGCGTTGACGTCTTTCGCCATATACACCTTGTAGTTCACCGGCTGACCGTTAATGTTGTCGCCCAGCGCGGAAGCAATCTTGTTCAGACGCTGCGTGTAGGTGCTGTTTGCCGGGGCAAGCGTAGCTTTTCCATCCATATCCTTACAGGCCTCGTCGCTCAGCGCTTTCACCTGCGCATCGCTCAATGAGTAGGCCTGAAAAGCTTCTGCGCCTGAGGTCATCAGGCCGTTAGAATCCATATTCTGACAGCCGCTTAGCAGGAGCGTTGTTCCCACAGCCAGCCCAATTGCACGCATTTTCATGATGTTGCTTCCGTACTCGTTAATCTGAATTAATTCCGAAAAATGCACCGTCAACGAAGCCGGTGTCGGGCTAAGTATAAGGAATATCTACAGGGGCGGGCGAGTAGATTGCGCAACATGCGAGCATGATCCAGAGATTTCTTAAGCTGCAAAAGAATGGTCCATGTACATGCCCTGCGGCTTGGGTTACATTGTTGGCACTTTTTTCCGGCGTAGCCCAAAACGCGCTGTCGTCAAGGGCATGGCCTTTAACAGTCCGATCTGGAGTTAAAATGTCCTCACGTAAAGAGCTTGCTAATGCTATTCGTGCGCTGAGCATGGACGCAGTACAGAAAGCCAAATCCGGCCACCCGGGCGCCCCTATGGGCATGGCTGACATCGCCGAAGTCCTGTGGCGTGATTTCCTTAACCACAACCCGCAGAACCCGGGATGGGCAGACCGCGACCGTTTCGTGCTGTCTAACGGCCATGGCTCTATGCTGATCTACAGCCTGCTGCACCTCACTGGCTACGATCTGCCAATCGAAGAGCTGAAAAATTTCCGTCAGCTGCACTCCAAAACTCCAGGTCACCCGGAAGTGGGCTACACCGCTGGCGTTGAAACCACTACCGGTCCGCTGGGTCAGGGCATTGCGAATGCCGTGGGTATGGCGATTGCTGAGAAGACCCTGGCGGCACAGTTCAACCGTCCTGGCCACGACATCGTTGACCACTTCACCTATGCGTTCCTGGGCGACGGCTGCATGATGGAAGGCATTTCTCACGAAGTGTGCTCCCTGGCAGGCACCCTGAAGCTGGGTAAACTGGTTGCGTTCTACGACGACAACGGCATCTCCATCGACGGTCACGTTGAAGGCTGGTTCACTGACGACACCGCCGCACGTTTCGAAGCCTACGGCTGGCACGTTGTGCGCGGCGTTGATGGCCACGATGCTGACTCGATTAAACGTGCCGTAGAAGAAGCGCGCGCCGTGACCGACAAACCGTCCCTGCTTATGTGCAAAACCATCATCGGCTTCGGTTCTCCGAACAAAGCGGGCACTCACGACTCCCACGGCGCACCACTGGGCGACGCGGAAATCGCACTGACCCGTGAAGCGCTTGGCTGGAAACACCCTGCCTTCGAAATCCCATCTGAAATCTACGCGCAGTGGGATGCGAAAGAAGTGGGCCAGGCGAAAGAAGCGGCCTGGAACGAGAAGTTCGCGGCTTACGCGAAAGCCTTCCCACAGGAAGCGGCTGAATTCACCCGTCGTATGAAAGGCGACATGCCGTCTGACTTCGACGCGAAAGCGAACGAGTTCATCGCGAAGTTGCAGGCGAACCCGTCTAAAATCGCCAGCCGTAAAGCGTCTCAGAATGCGATCGAAGCGTTTGGTCCTCTGCTTCCAGAATTCCTCGGCGGCTCCGCTGACCTGGCGCCATCTAACCTGACCCTGTGGTCTGGCTCTAAGCCAATCAACGAAGACACTGCCGGTAACTACATCCATTATGGTGTACGTGAATTCGGTATGACTGCGATTGCCAACGGTATCGCTCTGCACGGTGGTTTCCTGCCGTACACCTCTACCTTCCTGATGTTCGTAGAATATGCACGTAACGCCGTGCGTATGGCTGCGCTGATGAAACAGCGTCAGGTGATGGTCTACACCCACGACTCCATCGGTCTGGGCGAAGATGGTCCAACTCACCAGCCGGTAGAGCAGGTGGCTTCCCTGCGCGTGACCCCGAACATGAGCACATGGCGTCCATGTGACCAGGTTGAATCTGCGGTGGCGTGGAAATACGGCGTTGAGCGTCAGGACGGCCCGACCGCGCTGATCCTCTCCCGTCAGAACCTGGCGCAGCAGGAACGTACCCCAGAGCAGCTGGCAAACATCGCCCGCGGTGGTTACGTGCTGAAAGATTGCGCGGGCCAGCCTGAGCTGATCTTCATCGCGACCGGTTCAGAAGTTGAACTGGCCGTTGCAGCATGGGAAAAACTGACTGCTGAAGGCGTGAAAGCGCGCGTGGTTTCCATGCCGTCTACCGATGCGTTCGACAAGCAGGATGCCGCGTACCGCGAATCTGTACTGCCTAAAGCGGTCTCCGCTCGCGTGGCAGTGGAAGCGGGTATTGCTGATTACTGGTTCAAATACGTGGGCCTGAACGGCGCTATCGTCGGTATGACCACCTTCGGTGAATCTGCTCCGGCAGAGCTGCTGTTCGAAGAGTTCGGCTTCACCGTTGAGAACGTTGTCGCTAAAGCGAAAGAACTGCTGTAAATCTCTCCGTGAGGCAAACGGGTCGCTCAGGCGGCCCGTTTTTATTTTGGTGGTATTTTCTTTGGTGTTAACAACATATATTTGGTGATTTCCATCACAAATACGAAAAGTTATAATATGTTTAATTTGCAATGGATATCACATATATAGGCTTGCTTTTTAATTTCTTATTTTTAACGATCTGTTTTTATTCGTTTTATTAAAATCTACTCTGACATGCTCGCTATTTTCTCTCCATTTGATTTCATTTTACCGCAGGCGTATTTTGTTTTTAGCGATACGTTGTACCCTAAAAATAAAATAAGGATGATATATGCGGTTAATTGATTATTTCCCTGGATCCTCAATATCAATAAAATCCGCAGCAAAGGACTGGCAGGAAGCCATTGATTTTTCCATGTCGTCTTTGCTGCAAAATCATTGTATTAACGCTGATTATATTGAAGCAATTAAAACCTCGACGCTCACTAATGGTCCTTATTACATTCTCGCTCCGGGTGTAGCAATGCCTCATGCCCGTCCGGAGTGCGGTGCCTTAAAAACAGGTATGTCATTAACGCTTCTTAAACAGGAAGTGCAGTTTGCCGACGACGATGAGCCCGTAAAATTACTCATTGGTTTATCTGCGGCGGATGCGGATTCACATATCGACGCTATCCAGGCATTAAGCGAATTATTATGTGAAGAAGATATGCTGTCAGCGTTGTTAACCGCTAAGTCAGAAAAGCAACTGGCGGATATTATCGCTCGCGCATAATTATTCTCTCCTTTACAGGATATTATTATGGAACACAAGTCTGCTCGTGCAAAGGTCCAGGCTTTTGGGGGCTTTTTGACTGCAATGGTCATCCCGAATATTGGCGCTTTTATTGCCTGGGGATTTATTACCGCATTATTTATACCAACCGGATGGATGCCAAATGAGCATTTCGCCAAAATTGTCGGACCGATGATCACCTATTTACTGCCGGTGATGATTGGCTCTACCGGTGGACACCTGGTTGGCGGCAAACGTGGGGCGGTGATGGGGGGGATCGGCACTATCGGCGTGATCATCGGCGCGGATATTCCTATGTTCCTCGGCTCAATGATCATGGGGCCACTCGGCGGCCTGGTGATTAAGCATATCGACCGAATGCTGGATAAACGCATTCCAGCGGGTTTTGAGATGGTCATCAACAACTTCTCGCTGGGTATTGCGGGCATGATCCTCTGCCTGCTGGGGTTTGAAGTCATCGGTCCTGCGGTGTCGATTGCCAATAACTTTATTAAAGAGTGTATTGAATCACTGGTACATGCAGGCTACTTGCCGCTGCTGTCGTTGATTAACGAACCGGCAAAAATCCTGTTTTTAAATAACGCTATCGATCAGGGGGTTTATTATCCGCTGGGGATGCAGCAGGCTTCCGAGACGGGTAAATCCATCTTCTTTATGGTGGCCTCCAACCCCGGGCCGGGTTTAGGCCTGCTGCTGGCTTTTGCTTTTTTCGGCAAAGGAATGGCGAAAAAGTCAGCCCCCGGCGCGATGATCATTCACTTCCTGGGCGGCATTCATGAGCTCTATTTCCCTTACGTACTGATGAAACCACTGACGCTGATTGCGATGATTGCTGGCGGCATGAGCGGGACGTGGGTATTTAACCTGTTAGGCGGCGGACTGGTGGCTGGCCCAAGTCCGGGTTCGATTTTCGCCTACCTCGCGTTAACGCCTAAAGGCGCATTCCTCGCCACGATTGCTGGCGTAACGGCAGGCACGCTGGTCACCTTTGCGGTCGCCTCTTTAATCCTGAAGATGGATAAAAATAGCGAAGCTGAAACGGAAGATACCTTCAATGATTCTGCCAACGCCGTTAAAGCCATGAAGCAGGAAGGCAAGTTTTCTTACCAGGATGTTAAGCATATCGCTTTTGTCTGCGATGCCGGAATGGGCTCCAGCGCTATGGGCGCGACGACATTCCGGAAGCGCCTGGAAAAAGCCGGACAAAATATCGAAGTAAAACATTATGCCATCGAAAATGTGCCTGACGACGCGGACATTATTGTTACCCATGCCAGCCTGGAGGGGCGCGCTAAACGGGTTAGTGACAAACCGTTAGTGTTGATAAAAAACTATCTCGGCGATCCGAAGCTTGACGAATTATTTAAGCATCTAACGGCGAATTAATCTATCTGGTTCCTGGAGTCATTATGAAAACGAAAGTGGCTGCCATTTATGGCAAGCAGGATGTTCGTATCCGCGAATTTGAACTGCCCGAAATAAGCGACAATGAACTGCTGGTGAGCGTAATTTCCGACAGCGTTTGTTTATCCACCTGGAAGGCAGCCAAATTAGGCAGTGAACATAAACGTGTGCCGGACGATCTGGAAAATCATCCGGTCATTACCGGACATGAATGCGCCGGGGTGATTGTTGAGGTCGGAAAAAACCTTGCCGGGAAATATAAAAAAGGTCAGCGCTTTGTTTTACAACCGGCAATGGGATTGCCAAGCGGTTATTCCGCTGGATACAGCTACGAATATTTTGGCGGCAATGCGACGTATATGATTATTCCAGAAGTCGCGATTAATCTGGGCTGCGTTTTACCTTATCATGGCTCCTATTTTGCGGCAGCTTCGCTGGCGGAACCCATGTGCTGCATTATCGGCGCGTATAACGCCAATTATCATACGACGCAATATGTCTATGAACACCGGATGGGTGTGAAACCGGGAGGTAATATTGCGCTTCTGGCCTGCGCCGGGCCGATGGGAATTGGCGCTATTGATTATGCGATTAACGGCGGGATTCAGCCGTCGCGCGTTGTGGTGGTAGATATTGATGAGGCCCGCCTTGCGCAGGCGGAAAAACTCCTGCCGGTTGAGCTGGCGGCACAAAAGGGTATTGAGCTTATCTATGTCAATACCTCTGTACTGGAGAACCCGGCCGCTACGTTACGCGCATTAACTGACAATGCAGGCTTCGACGACGTGTTTGTCTATGCTGCGGTTCCGGCGGTCATTGAACTGGCTGACGATCTTCTCGCCGAGGACGGGTGCCTGAATTTCTTCGCCGGACCAACGGACAGCAATTTCAAGGTGCCGTTTAATTTTTACAACGTCCATTACAACAGTACCCACGTGGTGGGCACCTCCGGCGGCTCGACGGAGGACATGAAAGAGGCGATTGCGCTGAGTGCGACGGGCCAGCTTCAGCCGTCGTTTATGGTGACCCACATCGGCGGCCTTGATGCGGTGCCGCATACGGTACTCAATCTGCCGGACATTCCTGGGGGCAAGAAGCTTATCTATAACGGTGTCACCATGCCGTTAACGGCCATTGCCGATTTTGCCGAAAAGGGTAAAACCGATCCGCTTTTCCGGGAGCTGGCAAGGCTTGTGGAAGAGACTCACGGCATCTGGAATGAAAAAGCAGAGCGCTATTTGCTGGCGAAGTTTGGGGTGGATATTGGGGAGGCGGCAGCATGATGTCTCTGGCATGGCCGCTCTTTCGCGTTACGGAACAGGCGGCGCTGGCCGCCTGGCCGCAAACCGGATGCGGCGATAAAAACCGAATCGACGGGCTGGCGGTAACCGCCATGCGCGAGGCGCTAAACGCGATAGCGATTCGCGGGCGTATCGTCATCGGCGAAGGTGAGATTGACCATGCGCCAATGCTGTGGATTGGTGAGGAGGTTGGAAGCGGCGTCGGCCCGGCGGTAGATATTGCCGTCGACCCCATAGAGGGCACCCGCATGGTGGCGATGGGGCAAAGCAATGCTCTGGCAGTGATGGCGTTTGCGCCTGAGGGCAGCCTGTTTCATGCCCCTGATATGTACATGAAAAAACTGGTGGTTAACGCAGCGGCCGCCGGGGCAATCAGCCTCGATCTCCCGCTGGCAGAAAACCTTCGCAACGTTGCCCGGGCGCTGGGCAAGCCGCTGGAGCATCTGCGGATGGTGACGCTGGACAAACCGCGCCTGCAAAATGCAATTGCCGAGGCGACGCAGCTGGGCGTGAAAGTGTTTGCGCTGCCCGATGGCGATGTCGCTGCCAGCGTACTGACCTGCTTACAGGATAACCCTTATGATCTGATGTACACCACAGGCGGCGCGCCGGAAGGGGTGATCTCCGCCTGCGCGGTGAAAGCGCTGGGCGGCGATATGCAGGCGGAACTGATCGATTTCTGTGAAGCGAAAGGGGAGAGTCCTGAGAACCGTCGGGTCGCCATGCAGGAGCACCGCCGCTGTGCGGAGATGAAAGTGGAAGTCAATCGTATCTATACCCTTAGCGAACTGGTAAAGGGCAATGACATCCTGTTCAGCGCGACGGGCGTGACGGGCGGCGAACTGGTTAAAGGTATTCAACAGGTTGCGAAGGGTGTGCGCACGCAAACTTTACTGATCGGCGGCGCAGATCGAACGTGTAATATAATAGACTCTCTGCATTCACGGTGATTTATCGAGATACAAATGACGACGCTGACAGAAGACGATGTGCTTGAGCAACTGGATGCTCAGAATAACCTCCTCGCATTCATGACGACGGCACAGTCTTTTTTGCTCCAGGGCATTAAATGTTTTCTGCCGTCGCTGTTTGTCGATAACGATGAAGAGATCGTGGAATATGCAGTGAAGCCGTTACTCGCCCGGAGTGGGCCGCTTGATGACATCGATGTGGCGTTACGCCTGATCTATGCGCTGGGGAAAATGGAAAAATGGCTCTACGCCGACATTACGCATTTTTCGCAGTTTTATCAGTATCTGAAAGAGCAGGATACGATCCCTGGCTTCGCCGATGACATCACCTGGGATTTTATCAGCAACGTTAATTGCATCACCCGTAACGCGACGTTATTCAGCGCGCTGGAGTCGATGAAATTTGCTGACTTTGCCGCATGGTCTGAGGTGCGCTTTACCGCAATGATCAAGACGGCGCTCACCCTGGCGGTAACGACAATTTTAAAGGAACTGACGCCGTGAAAATTGGGCTAACGGTTAACGGGCTACATGTAGAAGCACATTACCCTGATGACGAAATCGAAAATGTTCATAAGCCTTTGCTGCGGCAACTGGCGAAACTGCATTCTGCCAGCGCCAGCAAACGTACGATTGTTTTTCTCAGCGCGCCGCCCGGGACGGGCAAATCCACGTTGACCGCCTTCTGGGAATTCCTCTCTCGTCAGATGGAGGGGATGCCGCCGATCCAGACGTTGCCGATGGATGGTTTTCATCACTACAACGCGTGGCTTGAGGCCCATAACCTGCGTGCGTACAAAGGCGCGCCCGAGACCTTTGATGTCGACAGGCTTGCGCAACATCTGCGGCAGATAAAAGAAGGCGACAGTACCTGGCCGCAGTATGACCGACAAACGCACGATCCTGTCGAAGAGGCTATTGTGGTAACGGCCCCTGTCGTGATTGTTGAGGGTAACTGGCTGCTGCTTGATGACGAACGATGGCGAACGCTGATGGAATACTGCGATTTTTCATTGTTCATTCGCGCGCCCGCTGAAGTGTTACGTACGCGCCTGGTAGCGCGTAAGCTGGCCGGGGGACTCTCTCAGGCCGACGCCGACGCGTTTTATGCGCGCACCGACGGGCCAAACGTGGAGCGTGTTTTGCGTCACAGCCGTTCTGCCAATGTGGAACTGATGATGTTGGCAAATGGCAAATACCGACTCGTCTGATCTTTCGCGGCTTTCCATGGGGGCACCGTTCAACCCGCCGCGTTTTACGTGGCGGGAAGAAAAGGGATTATTCCGGAAAAATGTGATGGAGATCAGATAAAATCGCTCTTGATCTGTACAGAGATTCCTTTTATTCCCCGATTCGCTTATTCTTGCTGAAGCGTTTCAGTCGATTAAATGTTCGACAATTGACCAATCAATCGCAGTTTGTGACAGCAAGGATTCCCCTTCGGGCGTCGCTGGATTACTCTTTCAGCCACCTCAAACTCAGGGATAGCTTTGCAGGAGATCTATGACCGTACGCGTAGCGATTAATGGCTTCGGTCGCATCGGGCGCAACGTGGTTCGTGCTTTATATGAATCCGGGCGTCGTGCGGAAATCACCGTGGTGGCAATCAATGAACTGGCGGATGCTGCGGGCATGGCGCATTTGTTGAAATATGACACCAGCCACGGTCGCTTTGCCTGGGACGTTCGCCAGGAAAGGGAACAGCTGTTCGTCGGTGACGATGCCATCCGCGTGCTGCATGAGAACAGTATTGAAGAGCTGCCCTGGCGCGAACTGGGTGTGGATGTGGTGCTGGACTGTACCGGCGTGTACGGTAACCGTGAACATGGCGAAGCGCATCTGAATGCTGGCGCGAAAAAAGTGCTGTTCTCCCATCCCGGCAGTCACGACCTCGACGCCACCGTCGTGTTTGGTGTCAACCAGCACGAGCTGCAGGCTGAACACCGCATTGTCTCCAACGCCTCCTGTACCACCAACTGCATTATTCCGGTCATTAAACTGTTAGACGATGCGTATGGCATTGAATCCGGTACCGTGACCACGATTCACTCCGCCATGCACGATCAGCAGGTTATCGACGCCTACCATCCGGATTTACGACGCACTCGCGCGGCGAGCCAGTCCATCATTCCGGTGGATACGAAACTGGCTGCCGGGATCACGCGTATTTTCCCGCAGTTTAACGACCGTTTCGAAGCGATTGCCGTGCGCGTCCCGACGATAAACGTCACCGCAATCGATCTTAGCGTGACGGTGAAAAAACCGGTAAAAGCCTGTGAAGTCAACCTGTTGCTGCAAAAAGCGGCACAGGGAGCATTTCATGGTATAGTTGACTATACGGAATTACCGTTGGTCTCAGTAGATTTTAACCACGACCCGCACAGCGCCATCGTGGATGGCACGCAGACGCGAGTCAGTGGTGCGCACCTCATCAAGACGCTGGTCTGGTGTGATAACGAATGGGGCTTTGCTAACCGAATGCTCGACACCACGTTAGCCATGGCCGCAAAAGGTTTCAGGTAGAGCGCACCTTGCGCTTGCAAAACTTTAAGAATCAACGAGAGGATTCACCATGTCTGTAATTAAGATGACCGATCTGGATCTGGCAGGTAAACGCGTTTTCATCCGTGCCGATCTGAACGTACCGGTTAAAGATGGCAAAGTGACCAGCGACGCGCGTATCCGTGCATCTCTGCCAACCATTGAACTGGCTCTGAAGCAGGGCGCTAAAGTGATGGTCACCTCCCACCTGGGCCGTCCAACTGAAGGCGAGTACAACGAAGAGTTCTCTCTGCTGCCGGTTGTTAATTACCTGAAAGACAAACTGTCCAACCCGGTTCGCCTGGTGAAAGATTACCTGGACGGCGTGGAAGTTGCCGAAGGTGAGCTGGTTGTTCTGGAAAACGTTCGCTTCAACAAAGGCGAAAAGAAAGACGACGAAACCCTGTCCAAAAAATACGCTGCGCTGTGCGACGTATTCGTGATGGATGCATTCGGTACGGCTCACCGTGCGCAGGCTTCTACCCACGGTATCGGTAAATTCGCAGACGTCGCCTGTGCAGGTCCACTGCTGGCTGACGAACTGGAAGCGCTGGGTAAAGCACTGAAAGAACCTGCTCGTCCGATGGTCGCTATCGTTGGTGGTTCTAAAGTTTCTACCAAACTGACCGTTCTGGATTCCCTGTCCAAAATCGCTGACCAGCTGATCGTTGGCGGTGGTATCGCGAACACCTTCGTTGCTGCGCAAGGCCACAACGTGGGTAAATCCCTTTACGAAGCGGATCTGGTTGACGAAGCCAAACGCCTGCTGAGCACCTGTGATATCCCGGTTCCAACTGACGTTCGCGTGGCGACCGAGTTCTCCGAAACTGCTACCGCAACCCTTAAATCTGTTAATGACATCAAAGATGAAGAGCAGATTCTGGACCTGGGCGACGTTTCTGCACAGAAACTGGCTGAAATCCTGAAAAACGCAAAAACTATCCTGTGGAACGGTCCTGTCGGCGTGTTCGAATTCCCGAACTTCCGCAAAGGGACTGAAATCGTGGCTAACGCTATCGCAGACAGCGAAGCGTTCTCTATCGCAGGCGGTGGTGACACCCTGGCAGCTATCGACCTGTTCGGTATCGCTGACAAGATCTCCTACATCTCCACTGGTGGCGGCGCATTCCTCGAATTCGTGGAAGGCAAAGTCCTGCCAGCAGTAGCAATGCTCGAAGAGCGCGCTAAGAAGTAAGCCATTCAGGGGCAGGGAAACCTGCCCAATTTTCAGCGCGCTTATCAGAGCTCGCACCTTTTCTAACGGCCGAAGATACAGGACTAAGCAACATGTCTAAAATTTTTGATTTCGTAAAACCTGGCGTTATCACTGGTGATGACGTACAGAAAGTGTTCCAGGTAGCTAAAGAAAACAACTTCGCTCTGCCAGCAGTTAACTGCGTAGGTACCGACTCCATCAATGCCGTACTGGAAACCGCTGCAAAAGTTAAAGCACCGGTTATCGTTCAGTTCTCTAACGGCGGCGCTGCGTTCATCGCAGGTAAAGGCGTGAAAACTGACGTTCCTCAGGGCGCTGCCATCCTGGGTGCTATCTCTGGCGCACATCATGTTCACCAGATGGCTGAGCACTACGGTGTTCCGGTTATCCTGCACACTGACCACTGCGCGAAAAAACTGCTGCCATGGATCGACGGTCTGCTGGACGCAGGTGAAAAACACTTCGCAGCAACCGGTAAGCCACTGTTCTCTTCTCACATGATCGACCTGTCCGAAGAGTCTCTGGAAGAAAACATCGAGATCTGCTCTAAGTACCTGGCGCGTATGTCCAAAATGGGCATGACCCTGGAAATCGAACTGGGTTGCACCGGCGGTGAAGAAGACGGTGTGGACAACAGCCACATGGACGCTTCTGCTCTGTACACTCAGCCAGAAGACGTTGATTACGCTTACACCGAGCTGAGCAAAATCAGCCCACGCTTCACCATCGCAGCATCCTTCGGTAACGTGCACGGCGTGTACAAGCCAGGTAACGTGGTTCTGACCCCGACCATCCTGCGTGATTCTCAGGAATATGTGTCTAAGAAACACAACCTGCCGCACAACAGCCTGAACTTCGTCTTCCACGGCGGTTCCGGTTCTTCTGCTCAGGAAATCAAAGATTCCGTAAGCTACGGCGTAGTGAAAATGAACATCGATACCGACACCCAGTGGGCAACCTGGGACGGTATCCTGCAATACTACAAAACCAACGAAGCTTACCTGCAAGGTCAGCTGGGCAACCCGAAAGGCGAAGACCAGCCGAACAAGAAATACTACGATCCACGCGTATGGCTGCGCGCTGCCCAGACTTCTATGATTACTCGTCTGGAGCAGGCTTTCAAAGAACTGAACGCGGTTGACGTTCTGTAATTTGAACTGCTGACAGCACATCAGAAGGCCCGCAAATGCGGGCCTTTTTTTATGCTTTTTCAATATCCTGCAATACCTGATTTTGTGATCTGTTTGGCATTACCCGCTCTTTTTGTTTACCCTTTACTGACCTGCCTGTCCCCTTAAGGGATAGATTTTGTGTTTTGGTTTAGCAAAAGGAAGAATAAATGGAACAACTTGATGTTGTAGACAGCATCAATCACGCGGGTAACTGGCTGGTGCGCAACCAGGCGCTACTGCTGAGCTACGCTGTGAATATTGTTGCCGCTATTGCCATCATCATTGTCGGGATGATCGTGGCGCGTATCGTATCGAACGCGGTCAACCGGGTGATGGTTGCACGACACATTGACGCCACGGTCGCCGATTTCCTCTCCGCGCTGGTGCGTTACGGCATCATCGCCTTTACGCTGATTGCGGCGCTGGGGCGTGTCGGCGTGCAGACGGCATCCGTCATCGCTGTGCTCGGTGCTGCCGGTCTGGCCATTGGTCTGGCATTACAGGGTTCGCTGTCGAACCTGGCGGCGGGCGTACTGCTGGTAACCTTCCGTCCGTTCCGTTCCGGTGAATACGTGGATTTAGGCGGGATCGCGGGTACCGTGTTGCAGGTACAGATTTTCTCTACCACTCTGCGTACTGTCGACGGTCGTATTGTGGTGGTACCGAACGGGAAAATCATTGCCGGCAATATCATTAACTTCTCCCGCGAGCCGGTGCGTCGTAACGAGCTGATCATCAGCGTGGCGTACGATTCCGATATCGATCAGGTGAAGTCTCTGATTACCAACATCATTGCTTCAGATGACCGTATTCTGAAGGACCGCGAGCAGACCGTTCGTCTGAATGAACTGGGCGCATCATCCATTAATTTTGTGGTGCGCATCTGGAGCAAAAGCAGCGATCTGCAAAACGTATACTGGGATGTGCTGGAGCGCATTAAGCGTGACTTCGATGCTAACGGCATCAGCTTCCCGTACCCGCAGATGGACGTAAACGTCAAAAAAGTCAAAGAAGCAGAGTAACGTCTCCGTAGGCCCGGTAAGCATCAGCGACACCGGGCTTTTCTTTTATTAGCCTCGCTAATCCCCAATTAATATTATCCATTTCCTCTAATGTCGTTCCCGCAGTATAGTCTGCCCCAGGACAACTCTGCGAGAATTACGTTATGTTATCTTACTATTTTCAAGGGCTTGCGTTAGGTGCGGCCATGATCCTTCCCCTTGGTCCACAAAATGCGTTCGTGATGAATCAGGGCATTCGCCGTCAGTACCATCTGATGATTGCCTTGCTGTGCGCGGTGAGCGATCTGCTGCTGATTTGCGCCGGGATTTTTGGCGGCAGCGCCCTGTTGATGCAGTCGCCGTGGCTGCTGGCACTGGTTACCTGGGGCGGCGTAGCGTTTCTGCTGTGGTACGGGTTTGGCGCCCTGAAAACGGCCATGAGCAGCAATCTTGAGCTGGCGAGCGCCGAAGTGATGAAGCAAGGGCGCTGGAAGATTATCGTCACCATGCTCGCCGTGACATGGCTTAACCCGCACGTTTATCTTGATACGTTCGTGGTGCTCGGCAGCCTGGGTGGACAGCTGGACGTTGAGCCGAAACGCTGGTTTGCGCTCGGTACGGTCAGCGCCTCCTTCCTCTGGTTCTTTGGTCTTGCGATCCTGGCGGCGTGGCTGGCGCCACGACTGCGTACCGCCAAAGCGCAGCGCATTATCAATACCCTGGTGGGGCTGGTGATGTGGTTTATTGCCTTCCAGCTGGCGAAAGAGGGCATTCATCACGTACAGGGATTGTTCAACTAAGCGTTGTCTTATGGACATCTGAACAAGACCCGCTAAGCTTGCTGGCATGAGCCCTGTTAACAGGGCACTCTTCGCAACATGGAGGAATGACAGTGAAGTTTAAGGTGATGGCCCTGGCGGCATTAGTAAGTTTAGGTGCGGTGTCGGTGCAGGCGAATGAACTGCCAAACGGCCCGCACATTGTCACTTCAGGTACGGCAAGCGTGGATGCGGTACCGGATGTTGCAACCCTGGCAATTGAAGTGAACGTGGCGGCGAAAGATGCTGCTTCCGCCAAGAAACAGGCAGACGATCGTGTTGCGCAATACCTCTCTTTCCTGGAACAGAACGGTGTCGCGAAAAAAGACATCAGCTCTGCGAACCTGCGTACTCAACCGGATTACGATTACCAGAACGGCAAAAGCATCCTGAAAGGCTATCGCGCCGTGCGTACTGTAGAAGTGACCGTCCGCCAGCTTGATAAGCTCAACGGATTGCTGGATGGTGCGCTGAAGGCAGGGCTGAACGAAATTCGTTCCGTCTCGCTGGGCGTTGCGCAACCGGAGAAGTATAAAGACGAAGCGCGTAAAGCGGCGATTGATGATGCCATTCATCAGGCACAGCAGCTGGCATCCGGCTTCAAGAGCAAGCTCGGTCCGGTTTACAGCGTGCGTTACCACGTCTCAAACTACCAGCCAAGCCCGATGGTGCGGATGATGAAAGCGGACGCCGCGCCGGTTTCTGCTCAGGAAACCTACGAGCAGCCAACCATTCAGTTCGACGATCAGGTTGATGTGGTGTTCCAGCTGGAGCCGACTGAAAAGCCAGCTCAGTAACCCGTAGGCCGGGTAAGGCGAAGCCGCCACCCGGCTTGTTTTTCAATCCTGTCTTAACACCTTATGCCCAAACGCCAGCAGCGCGTCGGTGACGTTGCGCATCATGCGGCTTTCCGGCGCAAAACGGTGCCAGTACAACATCCGGCGCTGATACAGCCCCGGAGTTAAATCAATCAGCTCACCGCTTTTCAACTCTTTCTCAATCTGCAGATGCGGGATCATGCAGCAGGTGGTTCCCTGACGTGCAAGCTGCACGAAGGCTTCGGACGAGTTAACGATATGACACGGCACGCTGCCCGGCGGCAGATCGAAGTTTTGCTGCAGGAAGGCCTGATGCATATCGTCCAGATGGTCGAACGCGACGGCAGGCGCTTTCAGCAGCGCGGCGCGGGTCACACCGTTCGGGAAATAGCGCTCGGCAAAGGCTTTTGAACCGACGAAGAGGTAATCCAGCGCGCCCAACTGATCCACCAGACAGCTTGGCAGCGCCTGAGGCTGAATACTGACGGCACCAACCACTTCGCCGCGACGCAGACGTTCCTGGGTGCGGGTTTCATCTTCAACCTGGAGATTCAGGCGGATAGGGGAGTCGGCCAGCACCGGCGCAAGGGCCGGCAGCAGCCAGGTTGCCAGACTGTCGGCGTTCACCGCCAGCGACAGCAGCAGCGGCGTGGAGCCGGTCTGTTCATCGCCCAGCCACTCATCTTCCAGCAGTTCAACCTGACGTAGCAGGGCGAGGAGCTTTTGTCCTTGCTCCGTTGGACGCGGCGGTACGGTACGCACCAGCAGCGGCTGCCCGAACATGTTTTCAAGCTGTTTGATACGCTGTGATACGGCGGACTGGGTGATGCACAGCTTTTGCGCTGCGCGCTCAAAACCGCGTTCACGAATAACTGCATCAAGTGCCTGTAGTGTTCTGTAGTCCGGACGTTTCATTGCTCTGGCTGACTCCTTAATTTTGCTTAATCTGCACTATGACACAATTTTCCCTTCGTGGCAGACGAAATCCATTCGACGTGTTCTATAATGCGCCCTGAGTTTTCACACCACAGGCAAAACGATCATGACGCAGGATGAACTGAAAAAAGCAGTAGGATGGGCGGCTCTCCAGTACGTACAGCCGGGTACCATTGTCGGTGTTGGTACGGGATCGACGGCGGCGCACTTTATCGATGCGCTGGGCACGATGAAGGGGCAAATCGAGGGCGCGGTTTCGAGCTCCGATGCTTCCACGGAAAAGCTGAAAAGCCTCGGCATCACTGTTTTCGACCTCAACGAAGTGGACCGTCTGGGCATTTACGTTGATGGCGCGGATGAAATCAACGGCCACATGCAGATGATCAAAGGCGGTGGCGCGGCGCTGACCCGCGAAAAAATCATTGCCTCCGTGGCGGATAAGTTCATCTGCATCGCGGACGCCTCCAAGCAGGTCGACATTCTGGGGAGTTTCCCGCTGCCGGTCGAAGTGATCCCGATGGCGCGCAGTGCCGTGGCACGTCAACTGGTGAAGCTGGGTGGTCGTCCGGAATACCGTCAGGGTGTGGTGACCGACAACGGCAACGTGATCCTCGACGTTCACGGCCTTGAGATCCTCGATGCCATTGCGCTGGAAAATGCGATCAACGGCATTCCGGGCGTCGTTACCGTAGGGTTATTTGCCAACCGTGGCGCGGACGTGGCGCTGATCGGCACGGCTGACGGTGTAAAAACCATCGTAAAATGATCTGACGGGGGGAGCGCTCCCCCCGCTAAAAAATTTTGAAAAGCTAAATTCGGTGACTTGTGTCACGTTTTTCCGCCTCTTTTGCCGATCCTGCCGCGTTTGTAAATTTCCATAGCATTTTCCTCTGTCATTTTGCTCTGTATGACTTTTCTTCAGAGTGCCGACGCAAACGTTCATATTGCTGCAATAGTTTTTTTTGATATGTTGGCTGCACGGGATTTATATCCAGCACAACATCAGTTCAGATAAAAACAGGGTCGGGTAAATGGCAAAGGTATCACTGGAGAAAGACAAGATTAAATTCCTGCTGGTTGAAGGCGTGCACCAGAAAGCGCTCGATAGCCTTCGCGCTGCAGGTTACACCAACATCGAATTTCACAAAGGCGCGCTGGATACTGAAGAGCTGAAAGCGTCCATCCGTGATGCCCATTTCATTGGCCTGCGATCCCGTACCCAACTGACTGAAGACGTTATTGCTGCGGCGGAAAAGCTGGTGGCGATTGGCTGTTTCTGTATCGGTACCAATCAGGTTGATCTGAATGCCGCCGCAAAACGCGGTATCCCGGTTTTTAACGCCCCGTTCTCCAACACCCGTTCCGTGGCGGAGCTGGTGATTGGCGAGCTGCTGCTACTCCTTCGCGGTATTCCGGAAGCTAACGCCAAAGCGCACCGCGGCGTGTGGAATAAGCTGGCCGCGGGCTCCTACGAAGCGCGTGGTAAAAAACTCGGGATTATTGGTTACGGCCACATCGGTACGCAGCTTGGTATTCTGGCGGAATCCCTTGGCATGCACGTGTTTTTCTACGATATCGAAAACAAACTGCCGCTGGGTAACGCGACGCAGGTGCAGCATCTTTCTGACCTGCTGAACATGAGCGACGTGGTCAGCCTGCACGTGCCGGAAAATGCGTCCACAAAAAACATGATGGGAGCGGAAGAGCTGGCGCTGATGAAGCCGGGCTCACTGCTGATCAACGCCGCGCGCGGTACAGTAGTCGATATTCCTGCGCTGTGCGATGCGCTGAAGCGTAAGCATCTGGCGGGTGCGGCGATTGACGTGTTCCCGACGGAACCGGCCACCAACAGCGATCCGTTCACCTCTCCACTGTGCGAGTTCGACAACGTGATCCTGACGCCGCACATCGGCGGTTCTACTCAGGAAGCGCAGGAGAATATCGGCCTGGAAGTGGCGGGCAAGCTGAGCAAATATTCCGACAACGGTTCAACGCTCTCTGCGGTAAACTTCCCGGAGGTGTCTCTGCCGCTGCACGGTGGGCGTCGTCTGCTGCACATTCACGAAAACCGTCCTGGCGTGCTGACCGCCATCAACCAGATCTTTGCCGAACAGGGCGTTAACATTGCCGCGCAGTATCTGCAAACGAACGCGCAGATGGGTTATGTGGTGATTGATATTGAAGCGGATGAAGACATTGCCGAGAAAGCATTGCAGAGCATGAAGGCCATTCCGGGGACGATTCGCGCGCGTCTGCTGTACTGATAGTGCGGTCTGTGGTGTCGGGTGGCGCTTACGCTTACCCGACCTACAGCGGTCGTGCGGTCTGCGTGTCGGGTGGCGCTTACGCTTACCCGACCTACAATGTTCGTGCGGTCTGTGTGTCGGGTGGCGCTCACGCTTACCCGACCTACAAAGTTCGAGGATTTATGTAGGCCGGGTAAGGCGTAGCCGCCACCCGGCTTTGTTCTACCAGGTCCAGGTTTTACTGGGCGTCACCACCGCCGGCAACGGCACATCCCATTTCTCCACGGGTAATGCCTCCACGCCCTGACAATCATGCGCATAGCCCACCGGCTGCAACCCGTACTGCTGCCAGTTTTGTAGCGTTCTGTCGTAAAAACCACCGCCCATTCCCAGGCGCTGTCCCTGCTCGTCAAACGCCACCAGCGGCGTAATCAGCACATCCAGTTCAGATAGCGGCAGCACATCGCGCACGTCGAGTTTGGGTTCGGTGATTTTCAGACGATTCACCACCAGCTCGCTGTGCGGATGGTAGTGCAGAAACAGCAGATTGCCCCGGCTAAAGGGATGCAGCACCGGCAGATAAACTTTTTTCCCGGCGCGCCAGAGCTGGTCGATAAGTGGTTGGGTATCCAGCTCACCATCAAACGAAAGAAACAGGGCGACGGTGTTTGCCATCACCACAGGCGGATAGGCCATCATACGGGCGGCGGCCTGCTGGGCAAACTGTGTCTGTTGTTCGGCGCTTAAGGCACGACGACGCTGGCGAATGAGCTGACGGATATCCTGGCGTGAAGCAGAAACTTCAGGGAATTGAGTCATGGTTGTTGGTAGAAGAAGAGAGAGGGAATCTCCGAGATGCCGCCGCAGGCTGTAACCCTTGAACCCTTGGTTCAAGGTGAATGTGTCGTCATAGTTTTAAGGCTTCTCGGACGGACCGAGCATGCTCACCAACCATGGAGCGCCACATTCTTGTGGTATGAAATATCGGCTCAGGGGACTGGCCCGCTTGCAAACATCTCAGAGAAATTTTGTCTTCACAGTTACTCTACCATAGTCAACTGAGAAGTGTTATTCAAACTTTGGTCCCGGTCTTTCAGGACTGCGACCTTGATCAAGCAATGCCTGTTCAATGGTCTGCTGGAGCATTTTAATGCGCTGCTCCATGCTTGCCGCGTAATCGCGGGTCTTCGCTTTTTCCTGAGTCAGTTCATAGCTGATGTTCAACGCGGCGATGAAAACCAGCTGCTCAGTATTTGTGACTCTAGTGCGTTCTTTTAGATCTTGCAACCGCTGATTCAAATCGTCCGCAGCCTGATTCAAAGCATCCCTTTGTTCAGGCGGACAATTCACTCGCAGTGAACGGCCAAAAATCTGGAGATCGACGGGTTGTGCAGACATGCCACCTTCCTGCTGATTGACTGCGCTGCCTTCGCTTACTGCCCTGGGGGCTGCGAAGGGGCGACACTATAGCTACCCTGATGTGAAGATACAAGCCCTTTTCTGGTATCACCAGGGTCCAAAGTGGTAGCATATCATGAATATCCTCCCTTTGATGACGAATGCGTATGTCTATACAGAACGAAATGCCTGGTTACAAGGATTTAAACCAGTTACTGAACCAGCAGGGAGTCGGTCTAACCCCTGCCGAAATGCACGGTCTGATCAGCGGCATACTGTGCGGCGGAAACAGCGACAGCTCATGGCAGCCGCTGATCCACGACCTCACCAACGAAGGGCTGGCGTTTGGCCACGAACTGGCGGAAGCGCTGCGTAAAATGCACGCCGCAACCAGCGATTTCCTGGAAGACGATGGCTTTCTTTTTCAGCTTTATCTGCCTGAAGGCGACGATGTCAGCGTCTTCGATCGCGCTGATGCGCTCGCGGGTTGGGTAAACCACTATCTTCTTGGCCTGGGCGTAACCCAGCCTAAACTGGATAAAGTGACCGGCGAAGCGGGTGAAGCCATCGACGATCTGCGCAACATCGCCCAGCTCGGCTACGATGAAGACGAAGACCAGGAAGAGCTGGAGATGTCTCTCGAAGAGATTATCGAGTACGTGCGCGTGGCGTCTCTGCTGTGCCACGACAACTTTACGCGCTCGCAGCCGACCGCGCCGGAAGTTCGCAAGCCAACATTACACTAAGAAAAATAACGCACAGGAGGGTGTCATGGTTATCTCCAGTCAAGAGTATTCTCGCCGTCGTCAGGCGCTGCTGGCAAAAATGCAGCCGGGAAGCGCTGCCCTGATTTTCGCCGCGCCGGAAGTGACGCGCAGCGCCGACAGCGAATACCCCTATCGCCAGAGCAGTGATTTCTGGTACTTCACCGGGTTTAACGAGCCGGAAGCGGTACTGGTGCTGATTAAAAGCAATGACACCCACAACCACAGCGTGATTTTTAACCGCGTGCGCGATCTGACCGCGGAAATCTGGTTTGGCCGCCGCTTAGGGCAGGAGGCGGCGCCGGAAAAACTGGGCGTGGACCGCGCGCTGGCCTACAGCGAAATCAACCAGCAGCTCTATCAATTGCTCAACGGCCTGGACGTGCTGTACCACGCGCAGGGTGAATACGCGTATGCGGATGAGATTGTTTTCACTGCGCTGGATAAGCTGCGTAAAGGCTCACGTCAGAATTTGTCTGCACCCGCAACCCTGACAGACTGGCGACCGGTAGTGCACGAGATGCGCCTGTTTAAGTCTGAAGAAGAGCTGAATGTGATGCGCCGCGCGGGCGAAATCAGCGCCCTGGCGCATACCCGTGCCATGGAAAAGTGCCGTCCCGGTATGTTCGAGTACCAGCTTGAAGGCGAAATTCACCATGAATTTAACCGTCACGGCGCGCGCTTCCCGTCCTATAACACCATCGTAGGCGGCGGGGAAAACGGCTGCATTCTGCACTACACCGAAAACGAAAGTGAACTGCGCGACGGCGATCTGGTGCTGATTGACGCCGGCTGTGAATATCAGGGTTACGCGGGCGACATCACCCGTACCTTCCCGGTGAACGGTAAATTCACCCCAGCGCAGCGTGAAATCTATGACATCGTGCTTGAGTCTCTGGAGACCGCGCTGACGCTGTTCCGCCCTGGCACCTCCATCCAGGAGGTTACGGGCGAGGTGGTGCGCATCATGATTACCGGGCTGGTGAAGCTCGGCATTCTGAAAGGCGATGTGGACACCCTTATAACCGAAAACGCCCATCGTCCGTACTTTATGCATGGCCTGAGCCACTGGCTGGGGCTGGATGTGCATGACGTGGGGGCATACGGTCCGGAACGTTCGCGCGTGCTGGAGCCAGGCATGGTGCTGACCGTTGAGCCGGGGCTGTACATCGCGCCGGATGCCGACGTGCCGGAACAGTACCGCGGGATCGGCATTCGTATTGAAGATGACATCGTCATCACCGAAACCGGTAACGAAAACCTGACCGCGACCGTGGTGAAAAAAGCCGACGACATCGAGGCGCTGATGGCGGCGGCACGCGGATGAGCGTAATCATCGTTGGCGGAGGCATGACCGGCGCTACTCTGGCGTTGGCTATTTCTCAGTTAACCCAAGGCCAGCTTCCGGTGCATCTGGTTGAGGCGGTCGCGCCGCAGGCGGCCGATCATCCCGGTTTCGACGCCCGCGCTATCGCGCTGGCGCAGGGAACCTGTCAGCAGCTTACGCGTATTGGGATCTGGCAGGCGATAGCGGATTGCGCAACGGCGATCGGCACCGTTCACGTCAGCGATCGCGGGCACGCCGGGTTTGTGACGCTGGATGCCCACGATTACCGGATCGAGGCGCTGGGGCAGGTTGTCGAGCTGCATGACGTAGGGCTGCGGCTGTTCCGTCTTTTACAGGACGCGCCTGGCGTCACGCTGCACTGTCCGGCGCGCGTCGCCAGCTTTAGCCGCCGTGACGAAGCCGTCAGCGTGACGCTGGACAACGGCACCACGCTGGAGGGGGAACTGCTGGTGGCGGCGGATGGTTCACGCTCCGCGATCGCCACGCAGTGCGGCGTCGAATTGCGCTCTGAACCCTATGGGCAGGTGGCGGTCATCGCTAACGTCTCTACGGCTGGCACGCATAACGGCAGGGCATTTGAGCGCTTCACTGAGCACGGCCCGCTGGCCATGCTGCCGATGTCGAACGGGCGCTGCTCGCTGGTGTGGTGCCATGCGCAGGACCGGGCCGATGAGGTTCTCTCCTGGTCCGACGAACGTTTTAGTTCCGAGCTGCAGAAAGCCTTCGGCTGGCGGCTTGGGCGTATCACCCAGGCCGGAAAACGCGTGGCCTATCCGCTCGCGCTGACGACCGCATCGCAGACTGTCTCCCATCGCGTCGCTCTGGTCGGCAACGCCGCGCAGACGCTGCACCCCATCGCTGGGCAAGGCTTTAACCTTGGCCTGCGCGACGTGATGAGCCTGGCTGAACTACTGGCGCAGACGTGGAGCGAACAACAGGATTGTGGCGCATACTCAGTGCTTAGCCATTACCAGAAACGACGTCAGGCGGACAAAGCGGCGACCATTGGCGTTACCGACGGTTTAGTCCACCTGTTTGCCAATCGCTGGGCACCGCTGGTTGCGGGTCGCAACCTTGGGCTGATGGCGATGGAACTGTTCATTCCGGCACGTGACGTGCTGGCGCAGCGGACCCTGGGTTGGGTCGCGCGTTAAGGAGTAATCACCGTGCAAAATGTTGATGTCGCCATTGTCGGCGGCGGAATGGTAGGACTGGCGCTGGCCTGTGGTTTACAGGGCAGCGGCCTGCGCGTGGCGGTGCTTGAGCAAAACGCGCCGCAGCCTGTGGCGCAGGATGCACCGCCGGAGCTGCGCGTCTCGGCGATCAATGCCGCCAGCGAAAAGCTACTGACGCACCTTGGCGTCTGGTCTGAAATCGTGGCGCTGCGTGCCAGCTGTTACCATGGCATGGAAGTGTGGGATAAAGACAGCTTCGGCCATATCGCGTTTGACGATGAAAGCATGGGCTACAGCCACCTTGGGCACATCGTTGAAAACGCGGTGATCCACCACGCGCTGTGGCAAAAAGCGCAGCAGTGCAGCGACGTCACGCTGATCGCGCCGGCGAAACTTCAGCAGGTGGCGTGGGGCGAAAACGACGCGTTTATCACTCTTGAAAGCGGCGACATGCTGACCGCGCGGCTGGTAGTGGGTGCCGACGGCGCCAATTCCTGGCTGCGTAACAAAGCGGATATTCCGCTGACCTTCTGGGATTACCGTCATCACGCCCTGGTTGCCACAATCCGCACCGAAGAGCCGCATGGCGGCGTGGCGCGCCAGATTTTCCACAATGATGGCATTCTGGCCTTCCTGCCGCTTGCTGATCCGCATCTCTGCTCCATCGTCTGGTCTTTAGAGCCGGAGAAAGCGCAGCAGATGCAGGAGGCGACGCCGGACGCCTTTAATCAGGCGCTATGCGTGGCGTTTGATAACCGTCTGGGCCTGTGCACGCTTGAAAGCGAACGCCAGGCGTTTCCGTTAACCGGTCGCTACGCGCGTCAGTTTGCGGCGCACCGTCTGGCGTTGGTGGGGGATGCGGCGCATACGATTCATCCGCTGGCCGGGCAGGGGGTGAACCTCGGCTTTATGGACGCGGCCGAGCTGGTTGAAGAGCTGCGTCGTCTGCATCGGGAAGGTAAAGATATTGGTCAGCATCTGTATCTGCGTCGCTACGAGCGCAGCCGCAAACACAGTGCGGCGATGATGCTGGCGGGTATGCAGGGCTTCCGCGAGCTATTTGCCGGAGCGAACCCGGCGAAAAAACTGCTGCGCGATATCGGCCTCAAACTGGCCGACACCCTTCCCGGCGTCAAACCGCAGCTTCTTCGTCAGGCAATGGGCCTTAACGATCTTCCCGACTGGTTACGTTAATCTCGATCCCCGTCACACTTTATTTTCCCGGCCTTCGCGCCGGGGAAATCTCCTCGTTTGAAATAATCTAATTTCACGTCATTTTTCGCATTAGAAAATCTAATCTTACTATTTTTATGTTACTGAAATTCGGCCCGTTTTTCCGCACGAAATATCACCATCTGCTAAATCCTGTTAGCTCGATGTTAATTTTATGCGGGTTTAATCGCATTTTACCAGTGAATAACTCTGTAGGCTTTTCAGCGATTTTTGGTCATAAGCTAATGTGATGACCCGTTTTACCTTATGGTTAACCGCCGGTTTCGGTGGTAAGTTCAGGTAAAAGAGAACGTTTGCGTCGGCCCTCGATCGCGAGGTCGACACCGGGTTTCACGGTGAATTTTTCAACGAGGAAAAGATGGCTCAACAGACTCCTTTGTACGAACAGCACGTGTTATGCGGCGCCCGCATGGTGGACTTCCACGGCTGGATGATGCCGCTGCACTACGGCTCGCAGATTGATGAGCACCACGCGGTGCGCACCGATGCCGGTATGTTCGACGTGTCTCATATGACGATTGTCGACCTGCGCGGAAGCCGCACCCGGGAGTTTTTGCGTTATCTGTTGGCAAACGACGTCGCCAAACTAAAAACGCCGGGCAAAGCGCTCTATACCGGCATGCTCAATGCCTCTGGCGGCGTGATTGACGACCTCATCGTCTACTACTTCACCGAAGATTTCTTCCGCCTCGTTGTAAACTCCGCCACCCGCGAAAAAGACCTCTCCTGGATTTCCCAACACGCTGAACCTTACGCCATCGACATCACCGTTCGTGACGATCTGTCGCTGATTGCGGTGCAGGGGCCAAACGCCCAGGCGAAAGCCGCGTCTCTGTTCAGCGACGAGCAGCGCAAAGCAACCGAAGGCATGAAGCCGTTCTTCGGCGTGCAGGCGGGGGATCTGTTTATCGCCACCACCGGCTACACCGGTGAAGCGGGCTACGAAATTGCAATGCCAAACGAAAAGGCCGCCGATTTCTGGCGTGCGCTGGTGGAGGCGGGTGTGAAGCCTGCGGGCCTGGGCGCGCGCGATACGCTGCGTCTGGAAGCGGGGATGAACCTCTACGGTCAGGAGATGGACGAAGGCGTCTCACCGCTGGCGGCCAACATGGGCTGGACCATCGCGTGGGAACCGGCTGACCGTGATTTTATTGGCCGTGAAGCGCTGGAGATGCAGCGCGAGAAGGGCACTGAACAGCTGGTTGGCCTGGTGATGAAAGAAAAAGGCGTTCTGCGCGGCGAGCTGCCGGTGCGCTTCACCGATGCCGATGGCAATCATCGCGAAGGCGTGATCACCAGCGGAACGTTCTCCCCGACGCTCGGCTACAGTATTGCACTGGCACGCGTGCCAGCGGGGATTGGCGAAACGGCGGTGGTGCAGATCCGCAACCGCGAAATGCCGGTCAACGTGACCAAACCGATTTTTGTTCGCGCCGGTAAGCCGGTCGCCTAACTATTTTTATCAGGAGAACTTCAATGAGCAATGTGCCAGCAGAACTGAAATACAGCAAAGAACACGAGTGGCTGCGCAAAGAGGCGGACGGCACTTACACCGTTGGGATCACCGAGCACGCGCAGGAACTGCTGGGCGACATGGTGTTTGTTGACCTGCCGGAAGTGGGCGCAACCGTGAGCGCAGGCGACGACTGTGCGGTGGCGGAATCCGTTAAAGCGGCCTCTGACATCTACGCTCCGGTGAGCGGTGAAATTGTTGCCGTGAACGACGCGCTGAGCGACTCCCCGGAGCTGGTGAACAGCGAGCCTTATGAAGGCGGCTGGATCTTTAAGATCAAAGCCAGCGACGAAGCGCAGGTTGCCGCGCTGCTGGATGCGACCGCGTACGAAGCACTACTGGAAGACGAATAACGTTGTGCCGGATGGCGCTGCGCTTATCCGGCCTACAGATCTACGTAGGCCCGGAAAGCGTTAGCGCCACCGGGCAACAGCGTTACAGATAATTACGATTCACTGCACGTTTCAGGAACCATCGCTCATGACACAGACTTTAAGCCAGCTTGAAAACCGTGGCGCCTTCATTGAACGTCACATTGGGCCGGATGCTCAGCAACAGCAGGAGATGCTGAAGACAGTTGGCGCGGATTCATTAAACGCACTGATCGGCCAGATCGTGCCAAAAGACATCCAGCTTGCCACACCGCCGCAGGTAGGCGAGTCCACGACGGAGTTCGCCGCGCTGGCGGAGCTGAAGGCCATCGCCGGCCTTAACAAGCGCTATAAGTCTTATATCGGCATGGGCTACACCAACGTGCAGTTACCGCCGGTGATCCTGCGTAATATGCTGGAAAATCCGGGCTGGTACACCGCTTACACCCCGTATCAGCCAGAAGTCTCCCAGGGCCGTCTGGAAGCGCTGCTGAACTTCCAGCAGGTGACGCTGGATCTGACCGGTATGGATATCGCCTCTGCCTCGCTGCTGGATGAAGCCACTGCCGCCGCTGAAGCGATGGCGATGGCGAGGCGCGTGAGCAAGCTGAAAAACGCCAACCGCTTCTTCGTCGCGGCGGACGTGCATCCCCAGACGCTGGACGTGGTGCGCACCCGTGCGGAAACCTTCGGCTTTGAGGTGATTGTCGACGACGCTGACAAAGTGCTGGATCACCAGGACGTCTTCGGCGTGCTGTTACAGCAGGTGGGCACCACCGGGGAAGTGCATGATTACAGCGCGCTGATCGCCGAGCTCAAATCCCGTAAGGTTATTGTTAGCGTCGCCGCTGATTTTATGGCGCTGGTGCTGCTGACGGCGCCAGGTAAACAGGGCGCGGATATTGTCTTCGGCTCAGCGCAACGCTTCGGCGTGCCGATGGGCTACGGCGGCCCGCACGCGGCGTTCTTTGGCGCGAAAGATGAATTTAAACGTTCCATGCCAGGCCGTATTATCGGCGTATCGAAAGATGCCGCCGGTAACACCGCGCTGCGCATGGCGATGCAGACCCGCGAGCAGCATATCCGCCGCGAGAAAGCGAACTCCAACATCTGTACCTCGCAGGTGCTGCTGGCTAACATTGCCAGCTTATACGCGGTGTTCCACGGTCCGGCAGGTCTGAAACGCATTGCCAGCCGCATCCACCGTCTGGCCGATATCCTGGCCTGCGGTCTGCAACAGAAAGGTCTCAGACTGCGTCATGAGCACTACTTCGACACTCTGTGTGTCGATGTGGCAGACAAAGCGGCCGTGCTGGCGCGCGCCGAGGCAGCACAAATCAACCTGCGCAGCGACATTCACAATGCGGTCGGTATTACGCTGGACGAAAGCACCACCCGTGACGATATCCTGACCCTGTTCAACGTATTGCTGGGTGACGCACAGGGTCTGGACGTTGATACGCTCGACAAAGAGGTTGCGCTCGACAGCCGCTCCATTCAGGAAAGCATGCTGCGCGACGACGCGATCCTGACTCACCCGGTGTTCAACCGCTATCACAGCGAAACCGAGATGATGCGTTACATGCACTCTCTGGAACGTAAAGATCTGGCGCTGAACCAGGCGATGATCCCGCTGGGCTCCTGCACCATGAAGCTGAACGCCGCGGCTGAGATGATCCCAATCACCTGGCCTGAATTCTCCGAGCTGCACCCGTTCTGCCCGGCTGAGCAGGCGGAAGGTTATCACATGATGATCAACCAGCTCTCCGACTGGCTGGTGAAGCTGACCGGGTACGACGCGCTCTGCATGCAGCCGAACTCCGGTGCGCAGGGTGAATACGCCGGTCTGCTGGCGATCCGTCACTATCACGAAAGCCGCAACGAAGGCCACCGCGATATCTGTCTGATCCCAAGCTCTGCCCACGGCACCAACCCGGCCTCTGCCCAGATGGCAGGGATGGAAGTGGTGGTCGTGGCGTGCGACAAAAACGGCAACATCGATCTGGCCGACCTGCGCGCGAAAGCCGAGCAGGCAGGCGACAAACTCTCCTGCATCATGGTGACCTACCCGTCCACCCACGGCGTGTACGAAGAAACGATCCGTGAAGTGTGTGAAGTGGTGCATCAGTTCGGCGGCCAGGTTTACCTCGACGGTGCGAACATGAACGCCCAGGTGGGCATCACCTCTCCGGGCTTTATTGGCGCGGACGTGTCGCACCTCAACCTGCATAAAACGTTCTGCATTCCGCACGGCGGCGGCGGCCCGGGCATGGGCCCAATCGGCGTCAAAGCGCACCTGGCACCGTTTGTGCCAGGCCATAGCGTGGTGCAGATTGAAGGCATGCTGACCCGTCAGGGCGCGGTCTCCGCGGCACCGTTCGGCAGCGCCTCTATCCTGCCAATCAGCTGGATGTACATCCGCATGATGGGCGCGGAAGGGCTCAAGCAGGCCAGCCAGGTGGCGATCCTCAACGCCAACTACATCGCAACACGTCTGAAAGACGCCTATCCGGTGCTCTACACCGGCCGCGATGGTCGCGTGGCGCACGAATGCATCCTCGATATTCGTCCTCTGAAAGAAGAGACGGGCATCAGCGAGCTGGATATTGCCAAGCGCCTGATCGACTACGGCTTCCACGCGCCAACCATGTCCTTCCCGGTTGCAGGAACGCTGATGGTTGAGCCGACCGAGTCTGAAAGCAAGGTGGAGCTGGATCGCTTTATCGACGCGATGCTGGCGATCCGCAGCGAAATCGACCGCGTGAAAGGCGGGGAATGGACGCTGGAAGATAACCCCCTGGTTAACGCGCCGCATACCCAGAACGAACTGGTGGCAGAGTGGAACCACGGTTATACCCGCGAGCTGGCTGTCTTCCCGGCAGGTGTAGCAAACAAATACTGGCCAACCGTGAAACGTCTTGATGATGTTTACGGCGACCGTAACCTGTTCTGCTCCTGCGTGCCGATGAGCGAATACCAGTAACGTTGTTCCTGTAGTAACGTAGGCCGGGTAAGGCGAAGCCGCCACCCGGCTTTTTTATTGGGAGAAAAGAATGGCAATTGCATTGGTCACCGGCGCCAGCCGGGGTATTGGTAAAGCCACCGCGCTACAGCTGGCAAGCGAAGGCTACACCGTTGCGGTGAATTTTCATCACAACATCAAAGCCGCGACAGAGGTCATTAATCAGATCGTGGACGCGGGCGGTAAGGCCTTTGCCGTGCGCGCGGATATCAGCGATGAATCGCAGGTGATGGCGATGTTCGACAGCATCGATCGCGAAGGTGAGCCGCTCGCCGCGCTGGTGAACAACGCCGGGATTTTGTTTGAACAATCCTCCATCGAAAACCTCTCAGCTGAACGTATTAACCGCGTGCTGTCCACCAACGTCACTGGCTATTTTCTCTGCTGCCGTGAGGCGGTGAAGCGCATGTCGCATAAACACGGCGGCAAGGGCGGCGCGATTGTGAATGTCTCCTCGGCGGCCTCACGACTGGGCGCACCGGGGGAGTATGTGGATTATGCTGCCTCCAAAGGGGCGGTGGATTCCCTGACAACCGGCCTCGCGCTGGAGGTGGCGGCGCAGGGCATTCGCGTTAACTGCGTGCGGCCAGGCCTGATTTATACCGATATTCACGCCTCCGGCGGCGAGCCGGGGCGTGTGGATCGGGTGAAGTCGATGTTACCGATGCAGCGTGGCGGTCAGCCGGAGGAGGTCGCCCAGGCCATTACCTGGCTGCTGAGCGACAAAGCTTCCTATGTCACCGGTAGCTTCCTGGAGCTGGCTGGCGGGAAGTAACGCTACGACGCCAGCCACAGCCGCAGGCGCATTCCCCAGCCGCTGGTCCAGCCGGTGGTGATCGACTTCACTTCACCGTGAGAGATCACCACAAGCGTTGGCGTCACCTGAACGTCCCACTGACGCGCCAGTTCTCCGCTGGCGTCGTTGACCGTGGGCATCATCGCCTTCTTCTTTCTCATCCATGTTTCGAGCGTCGCGTTATCGCCCGAGCGCAGCGCAACCGACATCACGTTACCCCCGTCCGCGGCAATCGCCGCCACCGACGGCGTGGTGTAGCGGCAGACGCCGCACCATGTCGCCCAGACGTAGACCAGCAGCGGTCGCTCCTTACTCATGGCGATAAGATCGACGGGCTGACCATCGAGGGTGTGCAGTGCCGTCGCGGAGAAATTCTGCGGCAGCGCGGGCTGGCGGAAATAGTCCACCGCCAGGCTCACGGCTACGCCAATCAGCAGCCACACGGCCAGCTCGCGCAGCAGGCGAGGAAGCTTACTTGCCACGGGCGTTTGCCAGCTGTTCTTTGACCAGCCCCTCCAGATCGTCATACGGGATTGCGCCCGCCACCATCTGGTCACCGATGATGGTCGCCGGGGTGCCCTGAATATTCAGCACCTGCGCCAGGATCAGGTTCATCTTTACGCTGTCCATGGTTTTATCATCGGTTTTAATGCTGTCCGTCCCGGTCTTCACCTGCGCGGCGGCGATGCTGGCGTCATCGTGATAGCCCTTTTTCATCATCAGCCGCTGGTGTAGTGCCCAGAATTGATCCGGCGCCTGCTGCCACGTTGAGAGCGCCGCTTTCGCGGCATTTACCGAGCTTTGTCCCTTGAACGGCAGCAGTTTGATGATGAGCTGCACGTCGGGATTTTCCTGCACGATTTTCTCCAGCATTGGGTCGAACTGCTTGCAATACGGGCAGTTGTAGTCTGTGAAGGAGACGATGGTGAGCTTCGGCGATGTCGCGCCGGTTCGCGGGCTGTTGGGGTCGTTAAACAGCAGTTTTGCCAGCTGGTCGTTGGAAGCGTCATCTGACGGTGCGGCGAAACCGAACGTTGATAACGACAGCAGAAGTAAGGCAACGAAGGTTCTCATGTTATTTTCCTTTTGCATCGGACAGGGTGCTCAGCACCGCTTCGCGGCTTAACAACGCAGGCAGCACGTGGCCCTGAGGTAATCCCGGTCCGTAGATCTGGTTAAACGGCACGGCGGCGCTGCCGCGCGTGGTTAAAAACTGGCTGATGGTATCTGAGGGGCGGCTCCAGTCGCCGCGCAGGGCGACAACGTCCGGGGCGGAGAGCGCGACCTGCACGTCGTCGCGCAGCAGTACGTTGTATTTATTGGCTTTACAGGTCACGCACCAGTCGGCGGTCACGTCGACGAACACCCGTTTGTTCTCCGCCAGCGCGCGGACAATGGCCTGCTCGCTGAGCGGCTGCCAGTGAATACGATCGCGGCGGGAGCCCTCGCCGCCGGAGCCGGAAACAAACGCGACTACCCCGGCCACCAGTACAGCTAATACCCCGGCGCGCAGTGCCGTTTGCCAGCGGTAGCGCCAGGCGGTGACCAGCAGCAGCGCAAGGATCAGCAGCACGCCCAGCGTAATGACCGGCAGGCTGCCAATGTGCACCGTCAGCAGGCTCAGCAGCCACAGCGATGAGCCGAGCATCATCATCCCCAGCACTACGCGTACAACGTTCATCCAGCGCCCCGGACGCGGCAACCGCTGGGCCAGCCCCGGCCAGGCCGCCACCAGCAGCCACGGCAGGCTCATGCCGATACCCATCGCCAGGAAGATCCCCCACAGCAGGGGAAGCGGTGCCGCCAGCGCGACCGAGACCGCCGTCCCCAGGAACGGCGCGGTGCAGGGTGTCGCCAGCAGCGTGGCAAACGCGCCTTGCCAGAAATGACCCGCAAGCCCGTTGCCGCCGCGCGTGGCGAGGAAGGTGCTGGCGCCGGAAGGGAGACGGATTTCAAACAACCCCAGCAGGCTGGCGCTGAAAAGCACCATCACCAGCGCCATCGCACCAATAAACCACGGGTTCTGGAACTGGATCCCCCAGCCGAGCGCCTGATTGCCTAAGCGTAATACCGTCATCATCAGCGCCAGTGCGAGGAACGAGATCACGATCCCGGCTACCGATGCAAGAAACTGTCGGCGTACCTGACCCCGCGCCTGCCGTTCGGTTTGCATCAGCGTGCCCAGCTTCATGGCCAGCACCGGCAGTACGCAGGGCATGACGTTAAGGATCAGACCGCCAGCCAGCGCCATCAGCAGCACCCAGCCTAACGGGAGCGTCGGCGCGGCGTTCCCCGGCTGAATGCTCAGGCTGGACTCCTGCGCCTGCCCGCTATCGGCCAGAACCAGTGACAGGGTTTTGCCGCTGAGGTTGGGCGCGGCCTCGCCCCAGCTGTCCGTCACGGGCACGGTGGCGACCAGCGAATCACCGCGCACGGTGAGGGCCGGTTTGCCGAAATCAACATCATCCATACCGTCGATAAACAGCGACGGCGCCTGCCAGCCTGCGTCACGCTGCGCCGTTACGGTCAGCTTGCCGGGGGCATAGGTGGCGTTAAGCGTTGAGGTCAACCCGCCGCTGAGCGGAAGGGTGCCCATGGCCCGACTGAAATCGTAATCAAAACCGGCGCCTGCGGATGCGGTCATGTTCAGCGAAAACGAGTAGTCGGTAAGAATACAGACGTTGCTACAGGTGGAGAGCGTCAGCACGCCGCTCAGGATCGTCGGGACGTCGCCCCGCAGAGTGAGGGGAAAGCTGACATCGCCGTGATAGCCCTGCGTGGTGATGCCCGCGACGTCGAAACGCTGCGGCACAGGCCAGCGCCAGATCGCCTCGACGGGCTGATGCCATTTAATCGCGGGTGCGACGCCGCCTTCGCCCGGCGAGCGCCAGTAGGTTTTCCAGCCTTTTTGCAGGGCGACGTCCAGCAGCAGGCGGGTTTCGCCAGTGCTTTCAGGTTGCGCACGCAGCCTGACGCTGGCGTGCTGATTATCGGCGGCGCGCAGCCAGCCGCTGTCGGCAGCCTGGCTGAGGGGCAGCCATAGCCAAAGCAGGCAGACCAGCAGTCGCCTGAATACAGTAAACATAAATTTTCTCCGTAAATGATGAATTAACCTGAAGTAACAGGCGAAGGCTCATTCACGGAAGACGCATAATCGCAGATGCACCCTTAACCGGGGCGGGGAGATAACGCGGGGAGGCCACTGCCGTTCGCGGCGCGGTGGACTGGCTGCCAGCAACGCCAGCAGCAGGGTGACGGCAATCAGGGCGCCTTCAAACAAAACAGGCGGGACCGACATCAGCGACTTGGCGCTTAGCTCACACGGGGTTACCGGTGCGTCGGCACTCTCCTGCCCCTGCTGGACAAACTGGCTCGTGGCGGTGACGTTCATGACAAGCGCGTGCATCCCGGCCATCCGCTGGGCGGTACATATCAGCACCACCAGACAGGCCAGGGCTACAAGCAGGATAGCGTTGCGTTGTCGCTTAATCATGTTCGCCTCAAATATTCAGGATGCCTATATTATCGGGCGAACATATTTTGGCAACGCAAAAGCTGTAAAGAAGTGTCTGGAAGATAAGCAGTTTGCCCTCTCCGCTTGCAGAGAGGGCAAGCCATTACAGCGTTTCGCCGTTGCTGGCAATGACGGTTTTATACCACTCAAAGCTCTTCTTACGGGAGCGGGACATGTCACCGGTGCCGTCGTCGTGCTTGTTGACGTAGATAAAGCCGTAGCGCTTGCTGTACTGGCCGGTGGTGAAGGAGACGCAGTCGATGCAGCCCCACGGAGTGTAGCCCATCAGATCCACGCCGTCCCAGGTCACCGCCTTCATCATCTCTTCCACATGGGCGCGCAGGTAGTCGATGCGGTAGTCATCGTTGATGCTGCCGTCCTCTTCCACCTTGTCGTAGGCGCCGAAACCATTTTCCACGATAAACAGTGGCTTCTGGTAGCGCTCGTACAGTTCACACAGCGAATAACGCAGGCCCACAGGGTCAATCTGCCAGCCCCAGTCGGACGCCTTGACGTGTGGGTTCGGCACGCTGCCCTCGAAGCCGGAAATGGCGTCACCGGTGCCGCCTTCCGCTTTGACCGCGTTGGTCATGTAGTAGCTGAAACCTAAGTAATTGCAGGTGCCTTCACGCAGGATCTGCTCGTCGCCTGCTTCCATTTTGATGGAGAAGCCACGGCGTTCCCACTCGTTCAGCACGTAAGACGGGTAGTAGCCGCGCAGCTGTACGTCGGTAAAGACGTAGCGCTCGCGCATGGATTCCTGAGCGAACATCACATCTTCTGGCTTGCAGGAGTACGGATAGAGCGCCACCATCGCCAGCATGCAGCCGACTTTCATCTCCGGGTTAATGCGGCGGGCGGCTTTCACCGCCAGCGCGCTGGCCACGAACTGGTGGTGCAGCACCTGGTACATGGTCTCTTCCGGGTTGTCGTGCTCGGTATAGACCACGCCAGAGCAGCAGTAGCCGAACAGCGGCGCACGCCAGTTGCGCTGGTTGTTGATTTCGTTGAAGGTCATCCAGTATTTGACCTTATTTTTGTAGCGCTCAAATACCACTTCCGAGAAGCGTACAAAGAAATCGACTACTTTACGGTTGGTCCATCCGCCGTATTCCTGAACGAGGTGCAGCGGCATTTCAAAGTGGGAGAGGGTGATCACCGGCTCGATGTTGTACTTCAGCAGTTCATCGAACATGTCGTCGTAAAACTTCAGCCCCTCTTCGTTTGGCTGAGTTTCGTCGCCTTTCGGGAAGATGCGCGTCCAGGCGATAGAGGTACGGAAACATTTGAAGCCCATCTCGGCAAACAGCTTGATGTCTTCTTTGTAATGGCCGTAAAAGTCGACGGCTTCGTGGTTCGGGTAATATTTGCCTTCAATCACTTCCTGCGTGATTTCACGCGGAACGCCGTGTGCGCCGCCGGTGAGCACGTCGCAAATGCTTGGCCCTTTGCCGCCTTTGTTCCAGCCGCCTTCAACCTGGTGCGCCGCCACCGCGCCGCCCCATAAAAAATCTTTCGGTAAAGTGAGTTTTTTCATCTTTGCTATTCTCAATTCAGGACTTATTGATTTCGAGTCTAGCAAAGCGGAAATAAATGTCACGATATAACATTTTGCGGAAATTGTAATTTGTCACATCAAAAAAACAGGATGTTTTATTCTGTTAATTTCTTCGCCAGTTTCCGGCCTAATGATTCCAGAATATAGATGACCGGGATTTGGGTGGTTATATCGTAAACGCCGCCTATGCGCGTTTGGGGGACATGCCAGGAGAGATTAAAGTCCGCCAGTTTCGCGAGACGAGAATGTTCGTGGCTGGTGACAGAGAGCACCTTGCAGCGATGCAGGCTGAACTGGCTGGCGAAGCGCAGGATTTCCTCGGTTTCTCCGGAGACGGAAAGTACAATGGCCAGTGCATTTTTAGCCATATCGTTAGTGACCGGGAAATAAGGATCGTCGATATGGTTGCTGAATTTCCCGATATTTGAAAAGAAACGTGCGCCATATTTTGCCAGCGATCCGGACGTGCCTGCGCCAACAAAAATAATTCGTTCAGATGATAAAATAATATCGACGGCTTTATCTAATAACGCATCGAACTCTTCGTTATTTACGCTTTTAAAGAAGCTGATAATTTCACTGGCACCAAAATTCGCCTGCTGCGGCTCGTTCTGCTCCAGATAGAGTTTAAAGCGCACCCGAAATTCCGAGTAGCCTTCGCAGTTGAGCTTTCGGCAGAAGCGCAGGATAGTAGTGGTAGAGACTCCCGCCGCATCCGCCAGCTCGCGGATGGTCATGTACATCACTTTGTCACGGTTCTTAATGACATAGTTGTAGACCATCATTTCCAGATTGTTGAGGCTGGCAATGGCGGAATGGCTGAACATACTCACAATGGCTAAACTCGCTGTCGGACACTATCCCTGAAGCATACCATGATGACGAAGGGTGAGAGACGGATTTATCTCCTTGATTACTCAGGTGTTAATGAAATTATTTACATCTGTGCGGTGGGTTTGGTTTGTATTTGTTTGATTTATAAAGATAAATTCTTATTGGGGATTTATTTTAGCTAACAGGTGTTCACTGGAATCATTCTCAGTTAGCATAGACTGGCGATGAATAATCATCTTTTGTTTTCCCGGAGTTAAGTATGGTGAGCAGACCATTAATCGCACAGGGATATTCGCTGGCTGAGGAAGTAGCCAACAGTATAAGCCATGGCATCGGCCTGGTGTTTGGGATTGTCGGCTTAGTATTGCTGTTGGTGCAGGCGGTAGATACCAACGCCAGCGCGATGGCCATTACCAGCTACAGCCTGTATGGCGGGAGTATGATCCTGCTTTTCCTTGCCTCAACGCTGTATCACGCTATTCCGCATCAACGGGCGAAGATATGGCTCAAGAAATTTGACCACTGCGCAATCTATCTTCTCATTGCAGGCACTTACACGCCATTTTTGCTGGTGGGGCTCAACTCACCGCTGTCGCGTGGCCTGATGATTGTGATCTGGAGCCTGGCGCTGCTGGGGATCCTGTTCAAGCTGACCATCGCGCACCGGTTCAAAGTATTGTCGCTGGTCACCTATCTGACAATGGGCTGGCTGTCGCTGATTGTGGTGTATCAGTTAGCCATTAAGCTGGCGGTGGGGGGCGTGACGCTTCTGGCGGTGGGCGGAGTGATCTACTCGCTGGGCGTGATTTTCTACGTCTGCAAGCGTATCCCGTACAACCATGCCATCTGGCACGGCTTTGTGCTGGGCGGCAGCGTGTGCCACTTTCTGGCAATTTATCTGTATGTTGGTCAGGTGTAGTTTTTTTGTAAGGTTCGGTCTGATGCCCTCACCCCGACCCTCTCCCACAGGGAGAGGGAGAATATCAACACCGGGCGATACAGCATCAATCTTCCAGTGAATACGGCAGCGGCTCAATGCTGAGCGTGTTTGCATCGTCCCGCACGCGGAACACGCTGTCGGGCTCCATATCATTATTCATGACAACCTGCACCAGCACGCGGCCATCATCGAGCTGGACGGCGGCTAACACGGTGCCGGTACGGCGCCAGTTTTCGCCCATCTTCATCTCGAGATCTTCACCCGCTTCCGGCACACGGCTGGCGTGACCAGCCAGCGTCCACAGGGCGCGTTTGTTCGCGCCGCGGAATTTCGCACGCGCCACCATTTCCTGTCCGGTGTAGCAGCCCTTCTTAAAGCTGATACCACCCAGCGCCTGGATGTTTGTCGCCTGCGGGATAAACTGCGCGCTGTTTGCCGCGTCAATAACTGGCAGGCCCGCTTCGATGTTCAGCGCCAGCCACTGCTGGCTGTTGTTGAGCTGTGCTTCACCGCGCAGGGCGTCAGTGACGCGTTCCGCCGTTGCTTCGTCGGTTACCAGCAGGAAGCGCTCCGCAGGGTGTTCGAACCACAGAATGGAGGTTTCTCCCTCGCTGATCAGCTGTTTTCCGGCATCCGGTAGCTCGGCAAACAGGTTTTTCAGCGCTGCACGCGCCTGGAAACCCGCTACCCCCAGCAGAATGTGTTCATCGTCCGGGGCGATGGTGACTTTAGAAAAGACCGCGTATTTTTTCAGCTCTTTAAGCTGGGCGTCACGCAGGCTGCGACGCTCAATGAAGGCGAATCCGTCCTGACGGCGGAACAGACGCAGGTTGCTCCACATTTTGCCTTTTGGATCGCAATGCGCGGCCAGCAGATGCTGGTGCTCAGTCAACTGCGCCACGTCCGCCGTGACCTGGCCTTGCAGGTATTTTTCGCTGTCCGCACCGGTCAGTGTCGCCAGTGCCCAGTCATCAAGAGTAATCAGCGTCAGCGGCAGACGCGCAGAGGCGGCGGGCTGGCGAGGAGAAAATGGTGTAAATGCCATAGTGATGTCCTGAATTGCTTAACGCTTTGATAATACCTAATGGTAAAAGAGACTGTATTCAATGCAAGCGCTTTCAGCAGGCCATTCGTGCCATTACGCGGTTATGCGTGGCGCTACGCAAAATAGTGTAATCCGCTGTCTTTATAAGGATTATTCAGGAAGCCTGCTCGAGGTTCGCAATATTCCAGTAAAGAAACGGTCAAAAACACGTTACACTAGCAGGTGTTCCCGAAGAGCAATAATGAATACCGAACGGGATACCGACTGTGCCAAACGTAATGCAGGAAACAGAAAATGGATATTAACAACAAGGCCCGTATTCACTGGGCGTGCCGTCGCGGCATGCGTGAACTTGATATCTCCATCATGCCTTTCTTCGAGTATGAGTACGACAGCTTAAGCGATGACGATAAGCGCCTGTTTGTCCGTCTGCTTGAGTCCGACGATCCGGATTTATTCAACTGGCTGATGAATCACGGCAAGCCCGCCGACACCGAGTTGCAACGGATGGTGCAATTAATTCAAACACGGAATCAGGAACGTGGTCCTGTGGCAATCTGATCTTCGCGTCTCGTGGCGCTCACAGTGGATGTCCTTACTGCTCCACGGTCTGGTCGCGGCAATGGTGTTATTGGTGCCGTGGCCGCTAAGCTATACCCCTCTGTGGCTGCTTTTGCTGTCGTTTGTAGTGTTTGACAGCGTGCGCAGCCAGCGTCGAATCAACTCCCGTCAGGGTGAAATTAAGCTGCTGATGGATTCTCGCCTGCGCTGGCAGGGAAAAGAGTGGGAAATGATAGGGACGCCGTGGATGCTCAACACCGGGATGATGCTACGGCTGCGTCGGGTCGAGGACAATCGTCGCCAGCACCTGTGGCTGGCAGCAGACAGTATGGATCCTGCGGAGTGGCGAGATCTGCGCCGGTTGATCGTGCAACAGCCGACGCAGGAGTAAATCAGCTGAACTGCTCGGCCATCTCACCCAGAATCTGCTCGCACCAGTTCTGGAGGCGCTCGTCGCTAAGATCGTACTGGTTGGTTTCATCCAGCGCGAGCCCGACAAACAGCTGACCGTCGGCAATAATCGGTTTTTGACTGGTGAACTCATAGCCTTCCGTAGGCCAGTAGCCGATAAATGTCGCGCCCTTTGGCGCCAGTTTGTCGTGCAGCATGCCGAGTGCGTCAAGGAACCACTCCCCGTAGCCCAACTGGTCGCCCATGCCGTACATCGCAATGATTTTGCCTTCAAAATTGACTGAATCGAGCTGATCCCAGATGGCTTCCCAGTCTTCCTGAATCTCACCAAAGTCCCAGGTAGGGATACCCAGAATCAGCACATCGTACTGCTCCATCAAGGCAACCGCGTCATCTTTCAGGTTATGCAACGTCACCAGTTCCGGGCCAATAATGTCGCGAATTTTCTCCGCCGCCATTTCGGTGTAGCAGGTGCTGGAACCATAGAACAGACCAATATTCATCGCGTAACTATCTCAATTCTTGCTATGACTTTGCGCGTAGTGTACCAGAAACCGATGGCAATCAGGCATAATGGCCAGATTGCAGAACCATAGGGGTTGATGTGGAAAAGGATCTCGCACTCATCGAACAGTTTCTCGACGCGCTGTGGCTGGAGAAAAACCTCGCTGAAAATACGCTTAGCGCCTATCGTCGGGATCTCACTCTGCTGGTCGAGTGGCTGGCGCACCGGGGGCTGACGCTTGAAAGCGCACAAAGCGATGACCTGCAAGGGTTACTGGCTGAGCGGATGGAAGGGGGGTACAAAGCCACCAGCTCCGCACGTCTGCTGAGCGCCATGCGCCGCCTGTTCCAGCACCTTTACCGCGAGAAGATCCGCGCGGATGATCCCAGCGCACTGCTGGCATCGCCTAAACTGCCTCAGCGGCTGCCAAAAGATCTCAGCGAAGCGCAAGTTGAGAGATTATTACAGTCGCCCGCAGTTGACCTTCCGCTGGAGTTACGCGATAAAGCCATGCTTGAACTATTGTATGCCACGGGCTTGCGCGTTTCCGAGCTGGTGGGCCTGACGATGAGCGATATCAGCCTGCGTCAGGGCGTGGTGCGCGTTATCGGTAAAGGGAACAAAGAACGGCTGGTGCCGCTGGGTGAAGAGGCGGTCTACTGGCTGGAGACGTACCTGGAACACGGGCGTCCGTGGCTGCTGAACGGCGTCTCCATAGATGTATTATTCCCGAGCCAGCGCGCGCAGCAGATGACGCGACAAACGTTCTGGCATCGCATTAAACATTACGCCACACTGGCGGGTATTGACAGTGAGAAGCTGTCGCCGCACGTTTTGCGTCACGCCTTCGCGACGCATCTGTTAAACCACGGCGCGGATTTACGCGTGGTGCAGATGTTGCTTGGACACAGCGATCTTTCAACGACGCAAATATACACCCATGTCGCGACGGAACGCCTGCGGCAGCTACACCAACAGCACCACCCTCGCGCGTGAGTGCCGACGAATTGTTACAGGATCATATATGAAAAAGTCTTTAGCGCTGTTCACCCTGCTGGCAGCTTCGGTTTCCGGTTTTGCCCATGCGGATGATGCCGCCATTAAACAGTCTCTGACGAAACTCGGCGTCGCCAGCAGCGAGATCCAACCAGCGCCGGTGGCTGGCATGAAAACGGTGCTGACCAACAGCGGCGTGCTGTACGTGACCGAAGACGGAAAGCACATCATTCAGGGGCCAATGTACGACGTGAGCGGTGCGCAGCCGGTGAACGTCACCAACCAGCTACTGATGAAAAACCTGAATGCGCTCGAAAAAGAGATGATTGTCTACAAAGCGGCGCAGGAAAAGCACGTCATTACCGTCTTCACCGACATCACCTGCGGCTACTGCCACAAGCTGCATGAAGAGATGAAAGACTACAACGCGCTGGGCATTACCGTGCGTTACCTGGCCTTCCCACGCGCTGGCGTGCAGAGTCAGCCTGAGCAGGATATGAAAGCGATCTGGTGTGCGAAAGACCGCAACAAGGCCTTTGATGATGCGATGAACGGTAAAGGCGTGAAGCCCGCCTCCTGCGATATCGACATCGCTAACCACTACGCGCTGGGCGTACAGTTTGGCGTGAGCGGTACGCCAGCCATTGTGCTGAGCAACGGCTATGTGGTGCCGGGCTACCAGGGGCCAAAAGAGATGAAAGCGTTCCTCGACGAACACCAGAAACAGACGGGTGGTAAATAATTCGCGTGAAAGCCCCGATAAAACTGCGCCGCCGCGATGCGATTGAAACCGCGGATTTACCAGATACGCTTCCGCTGCTGTTAAAGCGGTTGTACGCCAGCCGTGGCGTGCGTACGGCAAGCGATCTTGAGCGCAGCGTTAAAGGCATGCTGCCCTGGCAAGCGCTGAGTGGCATCGAAAAAGCGACTGAAATGCTCTACGACGCGTTCCGTGACGGGACGCGGATTGTCGTGGTGGGCGATTTCGATGCCGACGGCGCAACCAGTACCGCGCTGAGCGTACTCAGCCTGCGTGCGCTGGGCTGCGATAACGTGGCTTACCTGGTGCCGAACCGGTTTGAAGACGGCTACGGCCTCAGCCCGGAAGTGGTCGATCAGGCCCATGCCCGTGGTGCACAGATGATCATGACCGTGGATAACGGGATCTCTTCTCATGCGGGGGTCGATCATGCCCATGCGCTGGGGATCCCGGTACTGGTCACCGATCACCACCTGCCAGGAGAAACCCTGCCAGACGCCGAAGCCATCATTAACCCGAACCTGCGCGACTGCGATTTCCCGTCGAAATCGCTGGCCGGAGTAGGGGTGGCGTTTTATCTGATGCTGGCGTTACGCACGTTGCTGCGTGATAAGGGCTGGTTCGAATCGCGCGGGATTGCCGTGCCGAATCTTGCGGAGTATCTCGATCTGGTGGCGCTGGGAACCGTGGCGGACGTGGTGCCGCTCGATACCAATAACCGTATTCTCACCTGGCAGGGCTTGAGCCGCATTCGGGCGGGCAAATGCCGTCCGGGGATCAAGGCGCTGCTGGAAATCGCCAACCGCGATCCGCTGAAGCTTGCGGCAAGCGATTTGGGCTTTGCCCTCGGCCCGCGCCTGAATGCGGCGGGGCGGCTGGACGATATGTCGGTTGGCGTCGCGCTGCTCCTGTGCGACAACATCGGCGAAGCGCGCGTGCTGGCCAGTGAGCTGGACGCACTCAACCAGACCCGTAAAGAGATTGAGCAGGGGATGCAGGCCGAAGCGCTGACCCTGTGCGAAAAGCTGGAGCGCAGCGGCGATAACCTGCCGGGTGGGCTGGCGATGTATCACCCCGAATGGCACCAGGGCGTGGTGGGCATTCTGGCGTCGCGCATTAAAGAGCGTTTCCACCGCCCGGTGATCGCGTTCGCCCCCGCCGGGGACGGCACGCTGAAAGGCTCCGGTCGTTCCATTCAGGGGCTGCATATGCGCGATGCGCTGGAGCGTCTGGATACGCTGCATCCGGGGTTGATGATTAAGTTCGGCGGCCACGCGATGGCGGCAGGCCTGTCGCTGGAAGAGGCGAAGTTCGACGAGTTCCAGCGTCTGTTTGGCGAACTGGTCACCGAGTGGATCGATCCGTCTCTGTTGCAGGGTGAAGTGGTTTCTGACGGCGAGCTTTCTCCGGCTGAAATGACCATGGAGGTGGCGCAGATGCTGCGCGATGCCGGCCCGTGGGGGCAGATGTTCCCGGAGCCGCTTTTCGACGGACGTTTTCGTTTGCTGCAACAGCGCATCGTGGGCGAACGCCATCTCAAAGTGATGGTGGAACCGGTCGGCGGCGGGCCGCTGCTCGACGGCATCGCCTTTAACGTTGATACCTCCATCTGGCCGGACAACGGCGTGCGCGAGGTTGAGCTGGCCTATAAGCTGGATATTAACGAGTTCCGCGGTAACCGCACCCTTCAGATCATCATCGACAATATCTGGCCAATTTAGTGTCAGTAATCTCTATAAAAAAGGGCGTGGATTCGGTACAATCCCGCTCTTATCACCGCATTTTGACAAGCTCATAAAAGAAAACAGACCATGTTTGAAATTAATCCGGTAAAAAACCGCATTCAGGACCTCACGGAGCGCTCTGACGTTCTTAGGGGGTATCTTTGACTACGATGCCAAGAAAGAGCGTCTCGAAGAAGTAAACGCCGAGCTGGAACAGCCGGACGTCTGGAACGAACCTGAACGCGCGCAGGCGCTGGGTAAAGAACGTTCCTCCCTCGAAGCCATCGTAGATACGCTGGATCAAATGGCGCAGGGTCTGGAAGATGTTTCTGGGCTGCTGGAGCTGGCTGTCGAAGCCGACGACGAAGAAACCTTTAACGAAGCCGTGGCAGAGCTCGACGTGCTGGAAGAGAAGCTGGCGCAGCTGGAATTCCGTCGCATGTTCTCCGGCGAATACGATAGCGCTGACTGCTATCTCGATATTCAGGCAGGCTCTGGCGGTACCGAAGCGCAGGACTGGGCCAGCATGCTGATGCGTATGTATCTGCGCTGGGCAGAAGCGCGCGGTTTCAAAACCGAGATTATCGAAGAGTCCGAAGGTGAAGTGGCGGGTATCAAGTCCGTCACCATTAAGATTATTGGCGATTACGCCTACGGCTGGCTGCGTACTGAAACCGGCGTTCACCGCCTGGTGCGTAAGAGCCCGTTCGATTCCGGTGGCCGTCGCCACACCTCCTTCAGCTCCGCGTTTGTCTACCCGGAAGTGGATGAAGATATCGATATCGACATCAACCCGGCGGACCTGCGCATCGACGTGTACCGCGCATCCGGCGCGGGCGGTCAGCACGTTAACCGTACGGAATCTGCGGTGCGTATTACCCACATTCCAACCGGGCTGGTAACACAGTGCCAGAACGACCGTTCCCAGCATAAGAACAAAGACCAGGCCATGAAGCAGATGAAAGCGAAGCTTTATGAGCTGGAGATGCAGAAGAAAAATGCTGAGAAGCAGGCGATGGAAGACAACAAGTCCGACATCGGCTGGGGCAGCCAGATCCGTTCTTACGTCCTTGATGACTCCCGCATCAAAGACCTGCGTACCGGGGTTGAAACCCGTAACACGCAGGCGGTGCTGGACGGCAGCCTGGATCAATTTATCGAAGCAAGTTTGAAAGCAGGGTTATGAGGAACCAACATGTCTGAACAACAATCACAGGGCGCTGACGCGGTAGTCGATCTTAACAACGAACTGAAAACCCGCCGCGAGAAGCTGGCAGCGCTGCGCGAGCAGGGCGTGCCGTTCCCGAACGATTTTCGTCGTGACCACACCTCAGACCAACTGCACGCAGACTTCGACGGTAAAGAGAACGAAGAGCTTGAAGCGCTGAACGTTGAAGTGTCCGTGGCGGGCCGCATGATGACCCGACGTATCATGGGTAAAGCCTCCTTCGTGACCTTACAGGACGTTGGCGGCCGCATTCAGCTGTATGTCTCTCGTGACGACCTGCCGGAAGGCATCTACAACGAGCAGTTCAAGAAGTGGGACCTCGGCGACATCCTGGGCGCAAAAGGTAAACTGTTCAAAACCAAGACCGGTGAACTGTCTATCCACTGTACCGAACTGCGTCTGCTGACCAAAGCCCTGCGCCCGCTGCCGGACAAGTTCCACGGTTTGCAGGATCAGGAAGCGCGCTATCGTCAGCGCTACCTGGATCTCATCTCTAATGATGAATCCCGTAAGACCTTCAAAATTCGCTCCCAGATCATGGCCGGTATTCGCCAGTTCATGGTTAACCGCGACTTTATGGAAGTAGAAACCCCGATGATGCAGGTGATCCCAGGCGGTGCCTCTGCCCGTCCGTTCATCACCCATCACAACGCCCTGGACCTGGACATGTACCTGCGTATCGCGCCGGAACTGTACCTGAAGCGTCTGGTGGTCGGTGGTTTCGACCGCGTGTTCGAGATCAACCGTAACTTCCGTAACGAAGGCATCTCCGTACGTCATAACCCAGAGTTCACCATGATGGAACTTTATATGGCGTATGCGGATTACAAAGATCTGATCGAGCTGACCGAATCCCTGTTCCGTACCCTGGCGCAGGATATTCTGGGCACCACGCAGGTCCCTTACGGTGAAGAAGTGTTCGACTTCGGCAAGCCGTTCGAAAAACTGACCATGCGCGAAGCGATCAAGAAATACCGTCCGGAAACCAATATGGCGGATCTGGATAACTTCGACTCTGCGAAAGCGATCGCTGAAAGCATCGGTATTAAGGTTGAGAAGAGCTGGGGTCTGGGCCGTATCGTGACCGAGATCTTCGAAGAAGTGGCCGAAGCGCACCTGATTCAGCCGACCTTCATCACCGAATACCCGGCGGAAGTGTCTCCGCTGGCGCGTCGTAATGACGAGAACCCGGAAATCACTGACCGCTTCGAATTCTTCATCGGTGGCCGCGAAATCGGTAACGGTTTTAGCGAGCTGAACGATGCAGAAGATCAGGCGCAGCGTTTCCAGGATCAGGTTAACGCGAAAGCGGCAGGCGACGACGAAGCGATGTTCTTCGACGAAGACTACGTAACCGCGCTGGAACACGGCCTGCCGCCGACGGCTGGCCTGGGTATTGGTATCGACCGTATGGTGATGCTGTTTACCAACAGCCACACCATCCGCGACGTGATCCTGTTCCCGGCGATGCGTCCGGTGAAATAAGCCGTTAAGTCGTAAAAAAAGCCCCGTGCGTTCATCGCCGGGGCTTTTTTATTGCGCCGCAAAAGCGCTGAGTTTTTCGCGCGCAGTGTTCGCTTCCTGCACCATCCACGGACTAAATGCCCACGGTGTGGCGTCCAGCGCGCGGAAGAGCGCGTCCAGCTCCACCCACTGATACTCCATCACTTCGTCGCTATTGATTGCGAGGGTATTCGTTACGCGGGCGGCATAGACCGGGCAGATTTCGTTTTCAACGATCCCTGAAGGGTCGGCTTCACGGTAGCGGAACTCCGGGGCAACGGGAGTGATGTCTATGATTTCGGCGCCGACTTCAAAGCGGCAGCGGCGGATAATCGCCTGCTCTGTCGCTTCGTCGGCCTGTGGATGTCCGCAAACGGAGTTGGTCCACACGCCGGGCCAGGCTTTTTTACTTAAGGCGCGCCGGGTAATCAGACATTCTCCGTTAGCGTTAAACAGCCATGAAGAGAAGGCCAGGTGAAGCGGGGTGTGTGACGTGTGCGCGGCGTACTTCTCCTGAGTGCCAATCACCTTTCCCTGGTCATTTACCAAAATAACGTGTTCTTGAATACTCATTGATGCTCCAGTGCCATAATGCTTAATGGTTCAGCACCATCAGCGGAATTATTATACTGCATTCTTATGCAAACGGTTTGGCCCACAGAGCGGAAAAGGGCATGACCCGCATCAGTTTGGGCTGCTATCATAGTGCGCCATTCACGCTGACCGAGGAGCTGTTTTGTTTGCAGGAAGCCTGACGAGAAACCCGATCATTGCCGTTTTCTGCCTGACGCTGACGCTACTTGTAGCAGGATGCTCGGGGAGTAAATCTTCGGATATGGGCAGTTATTCCGGTGCCGTCTATACCGTTAAGCGCGGGGACACGCTCTACCGCATCTCACGTGCCACGGGGACCAGCGTGAAGGAGCTGGCGCGCCTGAATAATATCTCTCCACCGTATACCATTGAGATAGGGCAAAAGCTCAAGGTTAACGGCGGTTCCTCCTCAGGGAAAAAGTCCTCAACGCGTAAAACAGCCAAAGTGACGCCATCCTATCAGGTGCCTAAATCATCCTGGCCGCCGGTCGGTCAGCGCTGCTGGATCTGGCCTGCAAGCGGAAAAGTGGTTGCGCCGTACTCGCTCTCGGAAGGGGGCAATAAAGGAATTGATATCGCTGCCGCACGCGGCACGCCGGTTTACGCTTCAGGGGCCGGGAAGGTGGTCTATGTCGGTAACCAGCTTCGTGGATACGGTAACCTGATCATGATTAAGCATGGTGAGGACTACATTACGGCATATGCGCATAACGACACGATGTTGGTGAATAATGGCCAGAACGTGAAGGCGGGGCAGAAGATTGCGACCATGGGCAGTACCGGGACGGATACGGTGAAGCTGCATTTCCAGATCCGCTATAAGGCCACGGCCATCGATCCGCAGCGTTATCTTCCGGCGCAGGGCAGTAAACCGAAGTGCTAAGTGATTATTTAATCGCCACTTAGTGGGGTAAAGGCTTGTATGAAGAGGCGTAAGGTCTATAATGCCTTACGCACCTCAAAGCGGGCGTAGTTCAATGGTAGAACGAGAGCTTCCCAAGCTCTATACGAGGGTTCGATTCCCTTCGCCCGCTCCAGTCTCCTCATAAATCAAGAAGTTATATTTCATCAGTTAGTTACGTTGCTCTGCTTTAGCAGGTACAACTAAAACTACCCAATGTTCTATATCCGTACCTGTCGCGTGATAGGTCTGTGGTACAAGGGAACATATCCTCACGCTGGCGGTGGTTCCAGGTTCTTACCGCGACAGTACAACAACGAACAAAAAGCCGCATACCTGGCATAACTCCCGAACAGATTGAACACACGCATTTAAGCCCGATGTGTGGCCCTATGAGCCACCTAAACAGGTGAATAGTGGTAATGCCCCGGTAGCTACAGATCCGGCTCTGCCAGCGCTTTGCTCACGCTCCGAAAGGTACACGAGCACCCTGATAAGGTGTGATCCCCCTGACAATCTGATTTGGTCACTGGTGACTTTCGCAAAGCGAAACCAACTAGGTTGGCCTGTTGCAGTCGCTATGCTCCGCTTGTTGCTTCTACCACTAACGGGGCTTTATGGCTTCTATTGTCTGAAAGCTGATACATTGCACAAACATCATGTGGATTACTGTAAAGTTCATCACTATGATTATGTGTGCCATTGCCAGTTAAGAAATGCGGAGAGGACAATATGGATGTTACTGATGAGGCTTTGTTGAGTTCTGGCTTTACACCATCGGATTTGAAGAAGATAAAGAACAACGTTGAAAGCTATGGTGGAACGTTGGGGAATGCAATCAGGGACCTGGCTAGGCGATTTATTCTTGCCGTGTGGGTTGTATCCGGTTGCCTTGCTGTATTCATTTTTCTTGTGATGTTCGCATCTGAGCAGAGTGTTTTCTCTGGTGCTATTGGCCTTTCTTGTGGCGCAGCGGTTGCAATTTTTATACAACCGCCTGTACTTGCTTATAAATCTTGGCGATTCTGTAGAGCGAACAAATCTTAATTAGTACTGTTATCAGTAGCCAGAAGATCAAAAATGACTTTCGCTTTGACACCATATCCAGCGATTTTCATCGTTAGCTTAGGCTTGCTCATTGTGTCAACTTTTCGGTAGTAATCACGCGGCAGCCAACGGAATAATCGCCAAGCTCCGGGTTTCCTTGCTAAGCCGAAGATACTATAGACACTCGCCCCTAGAGTCACCGTATTATAAAGAGCTAATCCACTTTTTGGGCTAAACCCCATAAATTGCGCGGTCTCCATTGCGCCATCAGCAAAAATTCCTTCCGATTTGGATTGTTCACCATAGCGAAGATGGCTTGCTTCTTTTGTTATACCGTTAATACCATCAACAAATAAAACTGCTCCTGCAAGAACTCCAACAGGGGTCATAGTGGACATCATAACCATCCCACCAAATAATGCTGCTCCAGATACCACTATATGGATTGCCGAAATCACGTATCCGACGATTTTATTGTTTTCCCTGACAAACTCGACCTTTGCATAAAGTTGGGCGGCTCTGGTTCTTAACAGGCGTTCTTGTTCTTGCAGATTATCTGTTTCGGCACGCAGATTTTTGATGCATGCAATGCATTCTTCATCGGTTTTGGCCCGTCGTGCAGTTTCAAATTCTTTCTCTACGACCTGCCTTATCTCTTCGACAAACTTGATACGTGTTATCCCATCTTGCAAATAGAATGCTGATAGCCGATTTGCAGTTTCGACGAGTTTCCGGGCTTCCAGATTTACCATGGTATCTGACCATGTTCTGTTCCAGCCCCTGTTAAGCAACGCAATATCCATTAAAGACTCCTTTCCAAAATGTGTCTGGTCATTTTACGTGCAATAAGGTCGAAGACAACAGGAAATACTTACACAACCCGCCCCCGTAGGTGTCCCGTCTCTTTATCCTCCCAGTTTACATCCTCCTGCTTAAAATATCCCCGGCTCTAATATAGATCCGCTGAGTGGATCGATTAGCGCCTAATAATTTCACTGAATCTGCATGAAATATCCTGGTGTTATCACTGCGTTACACTACTTTGCTTGCGTTGCAATTTGCCTCGCTTTATTACAACAGGCGAAACGCTGTCTTCCTGTGCCTTTGCCGTAACACTGCTGACTTGCTGGCAATGGTTGAGCGGTTAACAGAACGGGGTGTAGTTGTTCAGTTCCACAAAGAGGATTTTAAGACCGGGAAGAACTCTCCAGCAGGTAATATGATGCTGACCGTACTGGCAGCAGTCGCACAGATGGAACGTGAAACGATGCTGGAGCGCCAGCGTGAAGGTTACGAAGCAGCAAAAGCCGCAGGCAGGATCACCGGACGGGGCAAAGGTCGCTCTATTGATCGTGAAGCCATTAAAGCAGAACTCGCAGCAGGTAAAACCATTCCTGCAATCGCAGAAAGCCACAACGTCAGCACCAGAACAGTCATGAACATTAAGGCCGAAGCCTGAACAATTCTAAAACATCCCCACTTTGACCTCGCTCCGGCGGGGTTTTTTATTGCCCGAAATCCACACCAGCGCGAGCACCACCACCAATAGCTCCGTATGCTCCACCAGAAGCTCTACAGCTCGTCATCCCCCTCACAATTGTAAACTGACAGACCCATATCACAGCGTCCCGCTGAGAGGCTCTCACAGGCCCAGAAATGGAGGGTTTTTCGTTGTTTTTGTACGAAAATTATTTATCTGTATAGAAGGGCGGATCGGTGATTGTGTTTAGCTGCGCCACAGATGGTAGTTCTGCCTAGGCCGCGCCATTACTGGCTTTGCTGCATGCACCACACCATAACGCTCATAGGTACAGACTTGTGATTTGTACGTTCAGTGACCACTTCAGCATGATTAACTACGGATTATAGGCTATTTGAGGTGCATTTAATCTATTTTGTTCGCAGGATAGCCAGTGGCAAAGATCATCCACCTAATTTTCACAGAAAACCAGTATAGGATTGCCAATCTTCAGCCAGCGCGGAGAATGGTCGATACTTTCAGATGAAAACGGGGGGGATAATCAATACTCGGAGCGGATCAGGTGTCTGGACCGCCTCAGGTGTTGCCGTTGATTGTGCCATTGAAGCATGACGCGGACATATCAAACCATGTCAAAAATTCCGACATAAACCACTGAAGGAAGGTAAGTGGCTTTCCTCTGTCAGAGGGTAGGGAGGTTTTAGCAAAGTTTGTACATGAATCAATACTAAGTGTTAATCCATACAAAGTACTTCTGACTTTCGCAAAGCGAAACCAACCATTGTCGTAATGTCCTTGAATCACCCAAATAATAAGAAAGTGGAGATGGAATCTGCCGAAAAGTTTCGGCTGGATTGCTGTAAAGTTCATCATTATGATTGCTTGCATAATCAGCGATTGGAAAAACACTTTTGGGAGATAAGAGACGAGACGATATGAAAGTGACTGATGAGGCTTTGTTACGTTCAGGGTTTACGCAACCCGAATTGCAGAAGATAAAAAGCAATATTGAAAAATATGGAGGAACGCCTGGAGAGGCCATAAATGACCTCGCTAGACGATTTGTTACCCTGGCGGGAGTGGTGGCTGTGTGTACCTTTACCCTACTGCTACTTTTCGTCTTCAGCTCACCTGATAGAGCAGCTGCATGGGGGCTGGCGATGATCTTTGGGGTTGCCATTATGTCCTTCGCACAGCCGCCGGTAATTTCCTATAAATCCTGGCGTTATCGAAAAAATACAAAGGATTAACGGGTTCCATTTTCTGCTGTTAACAGGTCGAAAATCACTTTTGCTTTAACGCCATAACCGACAATCTTCATTGTTAACTTAGGAGTGCTGATTGTGCTGACATTGCGATAGTAATCGTGTGAAAGCCAGCGGAATAATCTCCAGGCTCCAGCTTTCGAGCAAGTCCTACTGGGCTGCTGAATATACCTACAGGCTGGATAAAGAAAAGCTCACTGATTACTCTCTTGAACAGCAAGCCTCTATTTTAGCTGATCACTGGTTACTGCTGGTTTATGGGATTAGTAAGTGGTCTTATTATCAAAGGCCTGGGCGCATGGGGATGTACAGGGGCGTTAAACATGAAGTACAAAATGTTGCTGGGTGTTGTGTTCATCTTAACGGGATGCCCTGGGCCTGGTGATCGAATGGTAGATCGTGAATCTTCAACGGCATTAATCAAAGATAATCAAGTTTGTGTCGTGTCACCACTGGAGCCACAGGAACGGATCACTGCTATCCAAATCAACAGTGATAATAGCGACTCTCTTCACAAGATTTTTGATGACAAGCCCGTGTATGTTCAAAAGGGCGGGTGTCTTCCTGTGTTCGGATTTAAGTTTACACCTGGAGAGCGGTATAACTTCGCCTATGACGTCCAATCTGATAAATCAGGGTCACATTTAGTCACTGCTGTATTTTCTTATCCCAAAGAATAAGGGGCTGAACGCCCCATATTCTTAACGGCGTGTAAACGCCAATCTGAGCCCTAATCCAATGAATGTTACACCAACAATTCTATCCAGTATTTTCTGCAACCTTCTGTTTTGCGAAACGGTTCCGGCTGCACTACCTGCAAGTACGGCGAACGTTAAATCAGTCATAAAAGCGATCAATGCGTAGGTCATTCCCAGGAGTAGAAAAGAAGCTGTCTGGTGCTCGCTTCCAGGCGCAACGAATTGAGGGAAAAAGGAGATGAAGAATAACAGTACCTTCGGGTTGGTTAAGGTAGTTATGAAACCTTTAGTAAGTAGACTCGTCAGAGTCGCTTTTGCCTTAACACGTTCAGCTTCGTTGTGATTCGTGGTTTGCTTTGTCTGAATCGCCACGGGTTTAACAGACACCTCAGAGTCATTTAAGATGGCTTAAAGAG
>OGTU01000028.1_pt1 | contig 106877 bp, 95 predicted proteins | sample 1574651 | NCBI WGS metagenome assembly OGTU01 (sample SAMN03295831, study PRJEB24534) | human gut metagenome | isolation source: fecal sample 6 from infant 4 | host: Homo sapiens | place: USA: Pittsburgh, PA | collected 2014-07
GCCGATGGTAGTGTGGGGTCTCCCCATGTGAGAGTAGGGAACTGCCAGGCATCAAACAGAAAGAACCCCGTACCGGAAGGTGCGGGGTTTTTTGCTTTGTGCGTTCTGAAAAGTCGGGTGGTGGCCCCGCCTTACCCGCCCTACATGCTTTCCCTCCTTGAAACTTTCTCACCTTTCGCTTGCAGACTCGACATTAAGCCCGTTTCTGGGTATCGTTAGCTGTCTGGATGTCTAAACGTTTATACGTATGCTGTGAGGATTTAAGGTTATGCCGATTCGGGTGCAGGACGAGCTACCAGCCGTCAATTTCTTGCGTGAAGAGAATGTCTTCGTCATGACGGCTTCGCGTGCGACAGGTCAGGAAATTCGCCCGCTGAAGGTGCTTATTCTCAATCTGATGCCAAAAAAGATCGAAACGGAGAACCAGTTCCTGCGTTTGCTCTCCAACTCTCCGCTTCAGGTTGATATCCAGCTGCTGCGCATTGACGCCCGTGAGTCACGCAACACGCCTGCTGAGCATCTGAATAACTTCTACTGTAATTTTGAAGATATTCGCGATGAGAATTTCGATGGACTGATCGTCACCGGCGCACCGCTGGGTCTGGTGGAATTTAATGACGTTGCCTACTGGCCACAAATCAGGCAGGTGCTGGAGTGGGCAAAAGATCACGTCACGTCCACCTTATTTGTCTGTTGGGCGGTACAGGCCGCGCTGAATATCCTCTATGGCATTCCCAAGCAAACCCGCAGCGACAAACTTTCTGGCGTATACGAACACCACATTCTTCACCCGCATGCGCTGCTGACGCGTGGTTTCGATGACACTTTCCTGGCTCCGCATTCTCGCTACGCCGATTTTCCGGCACAGCTGATCCGCGATTACACCGACCTGGAAATCCTGGCCGAAACGGAAGACGGCGATGCCTACCTGTTCGCCAGTAAAGACAAACGCATCGCGTTCGTTACCGGCCATCCTGAGTACGATCCGCATACCCTCGCGTCAGAGTATTTTCGTGACGTTGAAGCGGGTCTGAATCCGGATGTCCCGTACAACTATTTCCCGAAAAACGATCCGCAAAACACGCCTCGGGCAACCTGGCGTAGTCACGGAAATCTGCTGTTCACTAACTGGCTCAACTATTACGTCTACCAGATTACGCCGTACGATCTGCGCCACATGAATCCGACGCTGGAGTAATCGTCTGCATTAAACGATCCTAAAGCGTTTCAGCTATTCACATCAGGCACCTTCGGGTGCCTTTTTTATTTCCGAAAACCAACTCAACATCGTGAAAAACTTTAATCCCATATTAATCATACAGTTGTGATTGGATATGAATTAAAATGGAAATTGTTTTTGATTTTGGAAAAATTATAGATAGTCTTAATTCTGCTGAGCGAAAACTACACAACGATCTTTCGCTCGCATCGGGGGCGTGATTTTGGATCTTTGATGAGGAGCAGAACGATGACTCAACAGGCAACAACGGTCGATGAACTGACCTTTACCCAGCCGAATGGCGAGCAAGAACAGCAAGTTTTGACGGCAGAAGCGGTAGAGTTTCTGACTGAACTGGTGACTCGCTTTACGCCACAGCGTAATAAACTGCTGGCGGCACGCATTCATCAACAGCAGGAGATCGATAACGGCAAGTTGCCAGGGTTTATTTCGGAAACCGCTTCCATTCGTCATGGTGAATGGAAAATTCGCGGAATCCCTGAAGATTTACAGGATCGTCGCGTAGAGATCACCGGCCCGGTAGAGCGCAAAATGGTGATTAACGCCATGAATGCCAACGTCAAAGTATTTATGGCGGACTTCGAAGATTCCCTCGCGCCGGACTGGCAGAAAGTTATCGACGGGCAAATCAACCTGCGCGACGCCGTCAACGGCACCATCAGCTATACCAACGAAGCCGGTAAAATTTACCAGCTCAAACCGAATCCGGCGGTGCTGATCTGCCGCGTACGCGGTCTGCATTTGCCAGAAAAACACGTTACGTGGCGCGGAGAAGCGATTCCGGGCAGCCTGTTCGACTTTGCGCTGTACTTCTTCCACAACCATAAGAACCTGCTGGCGAAAGGCAGCGGCCCCTATTTCTATCTGCCGAAAACCCAGTCCTGGCAGGAAGCGGCGTGGTGGAGTGAAGTCTTCAGCTACGCAGAAGACCGCTTCAGCCTGCCGCGCGGCACCATTAAGGCCACGCTGCTGATTGAAACCCTGCCAGCCGTATTCCAGATGCATGAGATCCTCCATGCGCTGCGTGACCATATTGTGGGCCTGAACTGCGGCCGCTGGGATTACATCTTCAGCTACATCAAAACCCTGAAAAACCATGCCGACCGGGTATTGCCGGATCGTCAGGTTGTCACCATGGATAAACCCTTCCTCAGCGCCTACTCGCGCCTGCTGATTAAGACCTGCCACAAACGCGGCGCCTTTGCGATGGGCGGTATGGCGGCCTTTATCCCGAGCAAAGATGCTGAGCGTAACAACCAGGTGCTCAACAAGGTGAAAGCCGATAAAGAACTGGAAGCCCGTAACGGCCACGACGGGACGTGGATTGCCCACCCCGGTCTGGCCGACACGGCGATGGAGGTCTTCAACCGCGTACTCGGCGATAACAAAAACCAGCTGTTTGTCACCCGTGAAGACGATGCGCCAATCGCAGAAGAACAGTTGCTTGCGCCGTGTGCGGGCGAGCGTACGGAAGAGGGCATGCGCGCCAATATTCGCGTCGCCGTGCAGTACATCGAGGCATGGATCTCCGGCAACGGCTGCGTGCCGATCTACGGCCTGATGGAAGATGCCGCCACGGCGGAAATTTCACGTACCTCCATCTGGCAGTGGATCCATCATCAAAAAACGCTCAGCAACGGCAAACCGGTCACCAAAGCCCTGTTCCGTCAGATGCTGGCCGAAGAGATGCGGGTCATCCAGGACGAACTGGGCGAGCACCGCTTCAGCAGCGGGCGTTTTAATGACGCTGCGCGCCTGATGGAGCAAATCACCACCTCTGATGACTTAATCGACTTCCTGACCCTGCCGGGCTACCGCTTCCTGGCGTAATTCACCACATAACAATATGGAGCATCTGCACATGAAAACCCGTACCCAACAGATCGAAGAGTTACAAAAAGAGTGGACCCAACCGCGCTGGGAAGGCATTCGCCGTCCGTACAGCGCAGAGGAAGTGGTGAAGTTACGCGGCTCGGTTAACCCGGAGTGTACGCTGGCGCAGAACGGCGCGGCGAAAATGTGGGATCTTCTGCACGGGGGGTCTAAAAAAGGTTATATCAACAGCCTCGGCGCACTGACTGGCGGTCAGGCATTGCAGCAGGCGAAGGCCGGCATTGAAGCTATCTATCTTTCCGGCTGGCAGGTCGCGGCGGATGCTAACCTGGCCTCCAGCATGTATCCGGATCAATCTCTTTACCCGGCGAACTCGGTGCCGTCAGTGGTGGATCGGATCAACAATACCTTCCGTCGTGCGGATCAGATCCAGTGGGCTGCGGGCATCGAACCCCACGATCCGCGTTTTATCGACTATTTCCTGCCGATCGTCGCCGATGCGGAAGCCGGTTTCGGCGGCGTGCTGAACGCCTTTGAGCTGATGAAATCGATGATTGAGGCCGGTGCAGCGGCCGTACACTTTGAAGATCAGCTGGCGTCGGTGAAGAAGTGCGGGCATATGGGCGGGAAAGTGCTGGTGCCAACCCAGGAAGCGATCCAGAAGCTGGTTGCTGCGCGTCTGGCTGCTGACGTGCTCGGCGTGCCGACGCTGGTGATTGCCCGTACCGATGCGGACGCGGCGGACTTGATCACCTCTGACTGCGACCCGTACGACAGTGAATTCATTACCGGCGAACGTACCAGCGAAGGGTTCTATCGCACGCATGCCGGTATTGAACAGGCGATCAGCCGCGGCCTGGCGTATGCCCCTTACGCTGACCTGGTCTGGTGTGAAACCTCCACGCCGGATCTGGCGCTGGCGAAGCGCTTTGCCGATGCGATTCATGCGAAGTATCCGGGCAAGCTGCTGGCCTATAACTGTTCGCCGTCCTTCAACTGGCAAAAGAATCTGGACGATACGACCATCGCCAGCTTCCAGCAGCAATTGTCAGATATGGGCTACAAGTACCAGTTCATCACCCTGGCGGGTATCCACAGCATGTGGTTCAACATGTTCGACCTGGCGCACGCCTACGCGCAGGGCGAAGGCATGAAGCACTACGTTGAGAAGGTACAGCAGCCAGAATTTGCGGCGGGCAAAGAAGGATATACCTTCGTTTCGCACCAACAGGAGGTGGGAACCGGCTATTTCGATAATGTGACCACGATTATTCAGGGCGGGACTTCCTCCGTCACGGCATTAACGGGCTCAACGGAAGAAGCACAGTTCTGATCTTTCCCCCTCTCCCCCTCGGGGAGAGGGTTGGGGTGAGGGGAATATATGTCGCGTGGTCTGGAATTACTGATAGCCCAAACTATTTTGCAGGGCTTCGATGCCCAGTATGGCCGCTTTCTGGAAGTTACCTCTGGCGCGCAACAGCGTTTTGAGCACGCCGACTGGCATGCGGTTCAGCAGGCCATGAAGCAGCGTATCCATCTTTATGATCACCACGTAGGTCTGGTGGTGGAACAACTGCGCTGTATCACCGACGGTAAAAGCCCGGATGCGGAATTTTTACTGCGCGTGAAAGAGCATTACACCCATCTGTTACCCGACTACCCGCGCTTCGAGATTGCGGAGAGCTTTTTCAACTCCGTCTATTGCCGGTTATTTGACCACCGCTCATTATCTCCTGAGCGGTTATTTATCTTCAGCTCCCAGCCCGAGCGACGCTTCCGAACCATTCCGCGTCCGCTGGCGAAAGATTTCTTTCCCGATCGCGGCTGGGAAAAGCTCCTGCACCGCGTCTTAACGGATTTGCCGCTGCGCCTGCCGTGGCAGAATAAACCCCGGGATATCGGCTATATCCACGCGTATCTCAGTGAAACCTTCGGCGAGGCGGTGCTCAGCCGCAGCCATTTGCAGGTTGCCAACGAGCTTTTCTACCGGAATAAGGCCGCCTGGCTGGTGGGTAAACTGGTTACGCCGACAGCCATCGTGCCGTTTCTGCTGCCCATTCACCGTACCGACGACGGCGAACTGTTTGTCGATACCTGCCTGACTACCAGCGCTGAGGCGAGTATCGTATTTGGCTTCGCCCGCTCCTATTTCATGGTCTACGCCCCGCTGCCCGCCGCCCTGGTGGAGTGGCTGCGCGAGATCCTGCCGGGCAAAACCACCGCCGAGCTGTATATGGCGATTGGCTGTCAGAAGCATGCCAAAACGGAGAGTTATCGGGAATACCTGCGTTATGTCACCACGGCTGATGAGCAGTTTATCGAAGCGCCGGGTATCCGCGGCATGGTGATGCTGGTTTTCACACTGCCGGGATTCGACCGGGTGTTTAAGGTGATTAAGGATAAATTCGCCCCGCAGAAAGAGATGACCGCAGCCCACGTCCGTGCCTGCTATCAGCTGGTAAAAGAGCACGATCGCGTCGGGCGAATGGCCGATACCCAGGAGTTTGAAAACTTTGTGCTGGATAAGCAGCAGATCGATCCGGCGCTAATGACGCTGCTCATGCAGGAAGCGCCGACGAAAATTACCGATCTTGGCGATAAGATTGCGATCAGCCATCTCTACATTGAGCGCCGTATGGTGCCGCTAAATATCTGGCTGGAACAGTCAGAGGGCCAGGCTTTACGTGATGCCATCGAAGAGTACGGCAACGCCATCCGCCAGCTCGCCGCTGCCAATATTTTCCCCGGGGATATGCTGTTTAAAAACTTCGGCGTCACCCGTCACGGGCGGGTGGTGTTCTACGATTACGATGAAATTTGCTACATGACCGAGGTGAACTTCCGCGATATCCCGCCGCCGCGCTACCCGGAAGATGAACTGTCCAGCGAGCCTTGGTACAGCGTCTCGCCGGGCGATGTGTTTCCGGAGGAGTTTCGCCACTGGCTGTGTGCGGACCCACGCATCGGGCCGTTATTTGAAGAGATGCATGCCGATCTGTTCCGCGCCAGCTACTGGCGCGGGCTGCAAGCGCGGATCAAAAACGGGCACGTGGAAGATGTCTACGCTTACCGCCGCAAGCAGCGGTTTTGCATCCGCTTTTCTCCCTCTCCCGCAGGGTAAGGGCATCATGTTTTCTCCCTCTCCCTGTGGGAGAGGGCCGGGGTGAGGGCACCAGACCGCCCTCAATCCTAGCGAATCCCACCATACGCCAGCGTCACCTCTTTTGCGGCCTTAATCACCAGCGCACCCAGCTCGGTGACGCGGTCGTCGGTCATACGTGAAATCGGCCCGGAGATGGAGATGGCGGCAAACGGCTCGCGGTGTTCGTCGAAAATACAGGACGCGAGGCAGCGCAGCCCGAGGGCATGTTCTTCGTCATCAAACGAATAGCCGCGCTTGCGGGTCAGAGCCAGATCTTCTTTCAGATGCACCGGCGACACCAGGGTGGCGTGGGTGTAGGCGTGCAGACCTTTACGGTGCAGCAGACCCGTCACCTGCTCTTCGCTAAGCTGCGAGAGAAACGCTTTCCCTGCGCCAGAGGCATGCATCGGCAGCTTGCCGCCAATCGGTGCGGACATGCGCATCAGCTGCGTACACTGCACCTGGTCGATGATAATCGCCTGATGATCGCTCTGATCCAGCACGGCCAGGTTTACCGTCTCGCCGGACTCCTCCATCAGCTTGCGCAGAATCGGGTGGACAATCGCCAGCAGGTTGCGGCTTTGCAGGAAGCTGCTGCCGACGATAAAGGCATGCGCGCCAACCGCCCAGTGACCCAGCTCGCCCACCTGACGTACGAAGCCCAGCTGCTGCATGGTGGTTAACAGGCGGTGAGTGGTGGAGTTCGGCAGTCCCGCCTGCTGCGCCAGCTCCGTCAGGGCCACGCTACCATGCGATTCGGCTATCCATTCCAGCAGCTTCAGGCCGCGCGTCAGGGATTGAACCTGTCCGCCAGGTTGTGCAGCGGTGGTTGCAGCAGGTTTTCTGCCGCGTTTAGCGGGAACGGTCGTAACCATGACGAACTCCTTTTTCTGTATCGTGGAAATCATTTTCGTTTTATTTGGTGGTTTTGCAACCGCTTTCCTGACTGATCGGAGGAGTGATAGTGAACATGTCTCATGTTACCGCTGTGTGACTTTTCGACCCTTAGAGATTATGCCAGTATGGAACGCAGCCTTTTGGCCATGTTGAACGTTGTCGGGAGCAAGTGTGAGCAGCAAAGTAGAGCAACTGCGTGCGCAGTTAAATGAACGAATTCTGGTGCTGGACGGCGGCATGGGCACCATGATCCAGGGCTATCGTCTGAGTGAAGACGATTTCCGCGGCGAGCGCTTTGCCGACTGGCCTTGTGACCTGAAAGGAAACAATGACCTGCTGGTGTTGAGCAAACCCTCTGTCATCAGGGATATCCACAACGCCTACTTCGAAGCGGGTGCGGATATTGTAGAAACCAACACCTTCAACTCGACAACCATCGCCATGGCGGATTACCAGATGGAATCCCTGTCGGCGGAGATCAACTTTGAAGCGGCGAAACTCGCCCGCGCCTGCGCCGACGAGTGGACGGCCCGCACGCCGGACAAGCCGCGCTATGTTGCCGGGGTGCTGGGCCCGACCAACCGCACCGCGTCGATTTCTCCGGAAGTGAACGATCCAGCCTTCCGCAATATCACCTTTGACCAACTGGTGGCCGCGTATCGTGAGTCCACTAAAGCGCTGGTGGAAGGCGGTTCCGACCTGATCCTGATTGAAACCGTATTCGACACTCTCAACGCCAAAGCCGCAATTTACGCGGTGAAAGAGGAGTTCGAGGCGCTGGGTGTTGACCTGCCGATCATGATTTCCGGCACCATCACCGATGCCTCGGGGCGCACGCTTTCCGGCCAGACAACCGAAGCGTTTTATAACTCTCTGCGCCATGCCGAAGCGCTCTCCTTCGGCCTGAACTGCGCGCTGGGGCCGGACGAGCTGCGCCAGTACGTGCAGGAGCTTTCGCGCATCGCAGAGTGCTACGTCACCGCCCACCCGAACGCCGGTCTGCCGAATGCATTCGGTGAGTACGATCTGGATGCCGACACCATGGCGGCGCAAATCCGCGAGTGGGCCGAATCTGGCTTCCTCAACATCGTCGGCGGCTGCTGCGGCACCACGCCGGAGCACATCGCCGCCATGAGCCGCGCCGTCGCCGGGCTTGCACCGCGCAAGTTACCCGAGCTTCCGGTAGCCTGCCGTCTGTCCGGCCTTGAGCCGTTGACCATCGGCGACGACAGCCTGTTTGTGAACGTGGGTGAACGTACCAACGTCACCGGTTCTGCGAAGTTCAAGCGCCTGATCAAAGAAGAGAAGTACAGCGAAGCGCTGGACGTTGCTCGCCAGCAGGTAGAAAGCGGGGCGCAGATCATCGATATCAACATGGACGAGGGGATGCTCGACGCCGAAGCGGCGATGGTGCGCTTCCTCAACCTGATTGCCGGCGAGCCGGACATCGCCCGCGTGCCGATCATGATTGACTCTTCCAAATGGGACGTCATCGAAAAGGGGCTGAAGTGCATTCAGGGCAAAGGCATCGTTAACTCCATCTCAATGAAAGAGGGCGTCGATACCTTTATCCACCACGCGAAGCTGGTGCGTCGCTACGGGGCCGCCGTGGTGGTGATGGCCTTCGATGAAGTGGGCCAGGCCGATACCCGCGAGCGCAAAATTGAGATTTGCCGCCGGGCGTACAAAATTTTGACCGAAGAGGTGGGCTTCCCGCCGGAAGACATTATTTTCGACCCGAACATCTTTGCTGTCGCAACCGGCATTGAAGAGCACAACAACTACGCCCAGGACTTTATCGGCGCGTGTGAAGACATCAAACGCGAGCTACCGCATGCGCTAATTTCCGGCGGCGTGTCGAACGTCTCGTTCTCGTTCCGCGGCAACGACCCGGTGCGTGAGGCCATCCATGCCGTGTTCCTCTACTATGCCATCCGCAACGGGATGGACATGGGGATCGTTAACGCCGGACAGCTGGCGATTTACGACGACCTGCCCGCAGAACTACGCGACGCAGTAGAAGATGTGATCCTCAACCGTCGCGACGACGCCACCGAACGCATGCTGGATCTGGCGGAAAAATACCGCGGCAGTAAAGCTGACGAATCAGCCAACGTTCAGCAGGCCGAATGGCGTTCCTGGGATGTGAGAAAGCGTCTGGAATACTCGCTGGTAAAAGGCATTACTGAGTTCATTGAGCAGGATACCGAGGAAGCGCGTCAGCAGGCAGCCCGTCCGATTGAAGTGATCGAAGGGCCGCTGATGGACGGCATGAACGTGGTCGGCGATCTGTTCGGCGAGGGCAAAATGTTCCTGCCGCAGGTGGTGAAATCCGCCCGCGTCATGAAGCAGGCCGTGGCTTATCTTGAGCCGTTTATCGAAGCCAGCAAAGAGAAGGGCTCCAGTAACGGTAAGATGGTCATTGCCACCGTGAAGGGCGACGTGCACGACATCGGCAAAAACATTGTCGGCGTGGTACTGCAATGCAATAACTACGAAATTATCGATCTTGGCGTGATGGTCCCGGCGGATAAAATCCTCAGGACCGCTCGCGAAGTGAATGCGGATCTGATTGGTCTTTCCGGGCTGATTACGCCGTCGCTGGACGAAATGGTCAACGTGGCAAAAGAGATGGAGCGCCAGGGCTTCACTATTCCGCTGCTGATTGGCGGGGCAACCACCTCGAAAGCCCACACCGCAGTGAAAATCGAGCAGAACTACAGTGGGCCGACGGTGTATGTCCAAAACGCCTCGCGCACCGTGGGCGTGGTCTCCGCGCTGCTGTCTGACACCCAGCGCGATGACTTTGTCGCCCGCACCCGCAAAGAGTATGAAACCGTCCGCATTCAGCATGGACGTAAGAAACCGCGCACGCCGCCGGTTTCGCTTCAGGCGGCGCGCGATAACGATCTGGCGTTCGACTGGTCCAGCTATACGCCGCCGGTCGCGCACCGTCTGGGCGTGCAGGACGTGACGGCCAGCATCGAAACGCTGCGTAACTACATCGACTGGACGCCGTTCTTCATGACCTGGTCGCTGGCGGGCAAATATCCGCGCATTCTTGAAGATGAGGTAGTAGGCGAAGAGGCGAAACGCCTGTTTAAAGATGCCAACGATATGCTCGACAGACTGAGCGCAGAGAAAGCCCTCAACCCGCGCGGCGTGGTGGGGCTGTTCCCGGCGAACCGCGTGGGTGACGACATAGAAATCTACCGCGATGAAACCCGCACCCATGTGCTGGCCGTGAGCCACCATCTGCGCCAGCAAACCGAGAAAGTGGGCTTTGCCAACTACTGCCTGGCGGATTTCGTCGCACCGAAACTCTCCGGTAAAGCCGACTATATCGGCGCCTTTGCCGTAACCGGTGGTCTGGAAGAAGACGCGCTGGCGGACGCGTACGACGCACAGCACGATGATTACAACAAAATCATGGTGAAAGCGATTGCCGATCGCCTGGCGGAAGCCTTTGCCGAGTATCTGCATGAGCGCGTACGTAAGGTGCACTGGGGCTACGCCGCGAATGAGAATCTCAGCAACGAGGAGCTGATCCGCGAAAACTACCAGGGCATTCGTCCGGCGCCGGGGTATCCGGCCTGCCCGGAACACACCGAGAAGGGCACTATCTGGAAACTGCTCGACGTGGAAGCGCATACCGGCATGAAACTTACCGAGTCGTTCGCCATGTGGCCGGGCGCGTCCGTTTCCGGCTGGTATTTCAGCCACCCGGACAGCAAGTATTTCGCCGTGGCACAGCTTCAGCGGGATCAGATTGAAGACTACGCCCTGCGAAAAGGCATGAGCGTGTCAGAGGTGGAACGCTGGCTGGCGCCGAATTTAGGCTACGACGCAGACTAACGTCACTTTTCCTTACAACAAACAGGGCACCGCTATGGTGCCTTGTCTCTTTCTTACGTTTAAACCCTTATACTGGAAGAAAGTTCTTACTATATTGCCCGGCGGCGCTGCGCTGACCGGGCCTGCGCGTAGGCCGGATAAGGCGTAGCCGCCATCCGGCAAGATAACGCGCAACAAGCCTCAGGAAAACAGATAACGATAAGGAGGAAAACCCACTGTGTTGACGTTGTTACACCTGCTCTCCGCAGTCGCACTGCTGGTATGGGGCACCCATATCGTTCGTACCGGCGTGATGCGCGTGTTTGGCGCACGTTTACGTACCGTTCTCAGCGGCAGCGTTGAGAAGAAGCCGCTCGCCTTCTGTGCGGGTATTGGCGTCACGGCGCTGGTGCAAAGCAGCAACGCCACCACCATGCTCGTCACCTCGTTCGTGGCGCAGGATCTGGTGGCGCTCGCCCCGGCGCTGGTGATTGTCCTTGGCGCCGACGTCGGTACCGCGCTGATGGCACGTATCCTGACCTTCGATCTCTCCTGGCTGTCGCCGCTGCTGATTTTTATTGGCGTCATTTTCTTCCTCGGCCGTAAGCAAAGCCGTGCCGGGCAGCTTGGCCGCGTCGGTATTGGCCTCGGGCTGATCCTGCTAGCGCTGGAGCTGATTGTGCAGGCAGTTACGCCGATTACCCAGGCCAACGGTGTGCAGGTCATTTTCGCCTCGTTAACCGGCGATATTATGCTGGATGCGCTGATCGGCGCGGTGTTTGCCATTGTCAGCTACTCCAGCCTGGCGGCCGTGTTGCTGACGGCCACGCTAACCGCTGCGGGCGCGATCTCTTTCCCGGTGGCGCTATGCCTGGTCATCGGTGCGAATCTTGGCTCTGGCCTGCTGGCGATGCTTAACAACAGCGCAGCCAATGCTGCCGCCCGCCGGGTGGCGCTGGGGAGTTTGCTCTTCAAGCTGGTGGGTAGCCTGATCATTCTGCCGTTTGTGCACCCGCTGGCGAACCTGATGGACAATCTCTCTCTGCCGAAAGCGGAGCTGGTGATCTACTTCCACGTCTTCTACAACCTGGTACGCTGTCTGGCGATGGTGCCGTTTGCTGCGCCGATGGCCCGCTTCTGCGAGCGGCTAATTCGTGATGAACCGGAGCTGGACGCGCGCCTTAAACCGAAGCATCTGGACACCTCGGTGCTGGACACGCCCGCGCTGGCCATCGCGAATGCCGCCCGCGAAACGCTGCGCATGGGTGACGCGATGGAAACCATGCTGGAAGGGTTGCAAAAGGTGATGCACGGCGAGCCGCGCGAAGAAAAAGAGCTGCGCAGGCTGGCGGACGATATCAACGTGCTGTATACCGCCATCAAGCTCTATCTGGCGCGGATCCCACAGGACGAGCTGGCGGAAGAGGAGTCGCGCCGCTGGGCGGAAATTATTGAGATGTCGCTTAACCTGGAGCAGGCTTCGGATATTGTCGAGCGTATGGGCAGTGAAATCGCAGACAAATCCCTGGCCGCACGTCGGGCGTTTTCTGTCGAAGGGCTGAAGGAGCTGGAAGCGCTCCACGAACAGCTGGTCAGCAACCTGAAGCTGGCGATGTCGGTCTTCTTCTCCAGCGACGTGCCGAGCGCGCGCCGCCTGCGCCGCAACAAGCACCGTTTCCGCATCCTCAACCGGCGCTACTCGCACGCCCACGTTGAGCGTCTGCACCAGCAGAACGTGCAGAGTATCGAGACCAGCTCCCTGCACCTTGGGCTGCTGGGCGATATGAAACGTCTCAACTCGTTGTTCTGTGCGGTGGCATACAGCGTGATGGAGCAGCCGGATGAAGATGACGAGCGGGATGAGTATTAATCTCTGAAAGCGCCTCGCAAAATGGTTTTGTGAGGCGTGACTCCCCATAAAGAGCAATTTATTCTTCAACCCTTACATTTTTAAGGGAATAGGAAGTGCTCATTTATTACGCTACACTTCGCCAGTTCATGCGCATTCCAATGGGGGTTCTCATGCGCGGTGCTAATAGTATTAAAAAATCAGTGAATGTTTCCCTGTCGCCGGACATCCTTGAAGAGGCGCGAAGGCTTAAACTTAACCTTTCTGCCGTGCTAACGGCGGCTTTGCAGGAGCAATTTCGTGAACATCGGCGCGCAGAGTGGCTTGAAGAAAATAAAGCTTCTATTGACGCCATTAACCAGTGGGTTGATGAAAACGGCTCCTTTAGTGACTTTCAGAGGTCGTTCTGATGAAGCATGTACTGGTCGCTCCCGCCGTTGAGGTCGCGGGAAAACCCTGCGTGGTGATGATGCACATGATGGCAGGCATATCACTAAAAGAGTTAGGTGAACGCGTTGCCGATCTTACTAACAGCAGTGCTTCATTGCGGGATGCACTCGATTTTCTGATCAGCGGTTACTAGGACTTTTTTGTCAGGCGCAAGGTAAGGTATATTTCGCCCTTCACAGGAGAAACTATGCTGCCAACTCAATCAACCCGATTAAACAAATACATTAGCGAGAGCGGGATCTGCTCACGTCGCGAGGCTGACCGTTACATTGAACAGGGTAACGTGTTTCTTAACGGCAAACGCGCCACCATTGGCGATCAGGTGGTACCTGGCGATGTGGTGAAAGTGAATGGTCAGGTCATCGAACCGCGTGATGCCGAAGACCTGGTGTTTATCGCGTTGAACAAACCGGTTGGGATTGTCAGCACCACGGAAGATGGCGAGCGGGACAACATTGTTGATTTCGTGAACCACAGCAGCCGCATTTTCCCGATTGGCCGTCTGGATAAAGACTCTCAGGGGCTGATTTTCCTCACCAACCACGGCGATCTGGTCAACAAAATTCTGCGTGCCGGTAACGACCACGAGAAAGAGTACATCGTGACGGTGAACAAGCTGGTGACGGACGAGTTTATCCGCGGAATGGGCGCTGGCGTGCCGATTCTGGGCACCGTGACGAAGAAGTGTAAAGTCAAAAAAGAAGCACCATTCGCGTTCCGCATCACGCTGGTTCAGGGCCTGAACCGCCAGATCCGCCGCATGTGCGAGTACTTCGGTTATGAAGTGACGAAGCTGGAACGCACGCGCATCATGAACGTCAGCCTGTCTGGCATCCCGCTGGGCGAGTGGCGTGACTTAACGGATGACGAGCTGATCGAGCTGTTCAAACTTATCGAGAACTCCTCGTCCGAAGCGAAGCCGAAAGCTAAAGCCAAACCGAAAACGCAGGCGATTAAGCGTCCGGTGGTGAAGGCACCGCAGGCGGAAGAGAAAGGGCGAGGCAAGCCGGGCAACGGAAAACGCTTTACCCAGCCGGGGCGCAAAAAGAAAGGGCGCTGATTAGCGCCTTCCACGGGTTGATGTGCTGGCCGACCAGGAAAAAGTCGCCTCTGCGTCGGGTTTATACGCCTGCTCTTTTTTCAGCTTGCGGGCTTTTTTCGCCGCGGCATCACGTTGCGCCATCAGCTTATCGATGTACTCTTTTTTAACCTGATTGGTTTCGGCGTTCGTCAGCGTGCGGCCATGCGCGATGCGGGCGCGGTCGAGAAGCGTTTTAAGTTCGCGCTGCTCGGCTTCGGTCATGTCTTTCTGGGTCAAACGTGGTGTAGCCATTGCTGAAGCCTCCTGATGGGGAGGCTTCAGTGTAAAGCAAGCCGGGTCAATTAACCCTGTTTCACCGCATCTTTTTTCGGTTGGTCATCAATCGGCTTACCGGACCAGTACCCTGCTAACAGCGAACCGGACAGGTTGTGCCAGACGGAGAACAGCGCTCCCGGTAGCGCCGCCAGCGGTGAGAAGTAAATTTTACCCAGCGCCGCCGCCAGGCCAGAGTTCTGCATCCCCACTTCGATCGCCAGCGTGCGGCAGGTGGATTCGTCGAAACCAAACAGCTTTCCGCCCCAGTATCCGCCCAGCAGACCAATGGTGTTATGCAGCACAACCGCGACGATCACTACAAAGCCCACCGAAGCAATGTGCGATGCGGAACCGGCTACCACGGCGCTGATAATGGCAAGTATGCAGACCATCGAAAACGCGGGCAGATACGGCTCAACCGCTTTCACCACCCGCGGGAAGAGATGGTGGATCACCAGTCCCAGCGCAATCGGGATTACCACGATTTGCAGAATGCTGAGCAGCATGCCCATCACATCCACCTGGATATGCGCGTCCACGTACAGGCGGGTTAACAGCGGCGTGGCAATCACGCCCACCAGCGTGGAAACGGAAGAGATAGTGACGGAGAGCGCCACGTCGCCTTTCGCCAGATAGATCATGACGTTAGATGCCGTGCCGCTGGCGACGCTCCCCACCAGCACCATCCCGGCGGAAAGGTCGGGCGGCATCTTAAAGGCCATCGCCAGCAGCCAGGCCGCGAGCGGCATCACCAGGTAGTGCAGGAAAATCCCTGCGGCAACCGGTGCCGGGCGAGACAGCACGCGTTTGAAATCGTCAATTTTTAGATGCACGCCCATGCCGAACATAATCAGCATCAGTAGCGTGGTGACCCACGGACCAATGCCCGTGAACGTGGTGGGAGTGTAATACGCGAGTACGGAGAGCAGCAGCGCCCATAACGGGAACAGCCGGGTGATAGCGGAGAGCATAGTGAATTCCTTGCAGTATTGTCGTGTTGTTTTGTTATAAAAAAGCCGGGTCTGTGCCCGGCTTATGGATAATGTTTATCGTGCTAACGAATTTTATTCAAATAAATTCTGATGAAGTTTCTGCACAACCTGCTCGGCCTGATCGGCAGGGACCAGGAAGCAGAGGTTGTAGCTGGACGCGCCGTAGCAAATCATGCGGATGCTGAACGGGTCGAGCACGCCGAACACCTCTTTGCCCACGCCGCACGCGCGCGACAGCTTATTACCGATGATGGCAACCAGCGCCAGATCTTCTTCCACCTCCACGCGGCACAGCTCGGAAAGCTCAATCAGCAGCGACTGCGTCAGCAGGGTATCACCCGTTGAGGTTGAACCGGTGGTGTCGAGCGTCAGCGCAATACTCACTTCGGAAGTGGTAATCAAATCTACAGAGATATTGTGGCGCGCCAGGATGCCAAACACTTCCGCCAGGAATCCGCGGGAGTGCAGCATATTATGGCTGTGCAGGGTAACCAGCGTCTGCTTACGACGCAGGGCCAGCGCGCGGAACAGCGGCGGGTTCTCGGTTTTCTTGCAGACCAGCGTCCCGCCCGCCTTTGGATCTTTACTGGAGCCAACGAAGACCGGAATGTCGCTGCGCACGGCGGGCAGCAGCGTGGCTGGATGCAGCACTTTCGCGCCGAAGGTGGCCATTTCAGCCGCTTCTTCAAAGGCGATCACGTCAATGCGTTTTGCCGCAGAGACCACGCGCGGGTCGGTGGTGTAAATGCCCGGCACGTCCGTCCAGATATCCACGCGGGTGGCATGCAGGGCTTCACCCAGCAGGGCGGCGGTATAGTCGCTGCCGCCACGGCCCAGCGTGGTTGTGCGCCCTTTGGCTTCGCTGCCGATAAAGCCCTGGGTGATCACTATGCCTTCATCCAGACGCGGGGCAAGCTGCTGGTTGGTCAGCTCGGCCAGCGCTTCCACGTCCGGCTCGGCGCGGCCAAAGCGGTCGCTGGTGCGCATTACTTTACGCACGTCGAACCACTGCGCCTGAATATTGCGCTCGCGCATGATCTCAACGAATAGCAGGGTGGACATCAGTTCGCCGTGGCTGACCAGTTCGTCGGTTAGAGCGGTAGAGGTTGCCAGTGAAGCGGCTTCTGCCAGGGTAGTAATATTTTCCAGCAGGCGTTCCACTTCCTCACGAATGACGTTCGGGTTTTGCAGACGCTCAAGGATGTCGAACTGAATTTTGCGCAGTGCATCCAGCTTCACGAAACGCTCGGTCGCTTCCAGTCCTTCAGACAAAGAAACCAGCAGGTTCGTCACGCCGGCTGAGGCGGAGAGCACCACCAGGCGGGTATTCGGATCGGCCAGCACCACATCGGCGCTGCGGTTCATGGCAGCGTAGTCTGCCACACTGGTGCCGCCAAACTTGGCGACCACAAAACTCGTCATAACAACCTCGTGTCAGGGAATGAATAGAGCGACCTTGGCACAAGAATGAAGCGAGAACAGGTGCAGGCGCAAAATACGGCCCTATAAATAAAATGCGGGGGAGGTCCTGTCAATGCTGGGATTATGCGGATTTTTCATGGGGGGGTACCCCTCAGAAACAGGACTTATAACAGGCCCATATTTTATGCTCCTTTTTACCCCTTTTTGACCAACATTTCGCCACGCCGGAAGGGCGCGACAGCAGCTATACTTTTCGGGTCTTTTCACCTGCGTTTGATGCAGACCAGGGCAATGGCATAAAAACCATCACAATTTTTATTTGCAGGCGCTACAATCGACCGCAGTCACAATTCTCAAATCAGAAGAGTATTGCTATGAAAAACATCAACCCAACGCAGACCGCTGCATGGCAGGCACTACAGAAACATTTTGATGAAATGAAAGACGTCACTATCGCGGATCTGTTCGCGAAAGATGCCGATCGTTTCAGCAAGTTTTCCGCCACCTTCGATGACCTGATGCTGGTGGATTTCTCCAAGAACCGTATCACCGAAGAGACGCTGGCGAAGCTGCAAGATCTGGCGAAAGAGACTGAGCTGGCAGATGCCATCAAATCCATGTTCTCCGGTGAGAAGATCAACCGCACCGAAGACCGTGCCGTGCTGCACGTGGCGCTGCGCAACCGTAGCAATACTCCAATTATCGTTGACGGCAAAGATGTGATGCCGGAAGTGAACGCGGTGCTGGAAAAGATGAAAACCTTCTCTGAAGCGATCATCTCAGGTCAGTGGAAAGGCTACACCGGCAAAGCGATCACCGACGTCGTAAACATCGGTATCGGCGGCTCTGACCTCGGCCCGTTCATGGTGACCGAGGCGCTGCGCCCGTACAAAAACCATCTCAACATGCACTTCGTGTCCAACGTCGATGGGACTCACATCGCTGAAGTGCTGAAAAAGGTGAACCCGGAAACCACGCTGTTCCTGGTGGCGTCTAAAACCTTCACCACTCAGGAAACCATGACCAACGCCCACAGCGCGCGCGACTGGTTCCTGAAAACCGCGGGCGACGAAAAGCACGTGGCGAAACACTTCGCGGCGCTGTCCACCAACGGTAAAGCGGTGGGTGAGTTCGGTATTGATACTGCGAACATGTTTGAATTCTGGGACTGGGTGGGTGGCCGCTACTCACTGTGGTCTGCGATCGGTCTGTCCATCATCCTGTCCGTCGGCTTCGACAACTTCGTTGAGCTGCTCTCCGGCGCGCACGCGATGGACAAACACTTCTCCACCACCGCGCCTGAGAAAAACCTGCCAGTGCTGCTGGCGCTGATTGGGATCTGGTACAACAACTTCTTCGGCGCTGAAACCGAAGCGATTCTGCCGTACGACCAGTATATGCACCGCTTTGCGGCCTACTTCCAGCAGGGCAACATGGAATCCAACGGCAAGTACGTTGACCGTAACGGTAACGCGGTGGATTATCAGACTGGCCCAATCATCTGGGGCGAGCCGGGCACCAACGGTCAGCACGCGTTCTACCAGCTGATCCATCAGGGCACCAAAATGGTACCGTGCGATTTCATCGCCCCGGCGATTACGCACAACCCGCTTTCCGACCACCATCCGAAGCTGCTGTCTAACTTCTTCGCCCAGACCGAAGCGCTGGCGTTCGGTAAATCCCGCGAGGTGGTTGAGCAGGAGTACCGTGACCAGGGTAAAGATCCGGCAACCCTGGAACACGTTGTGCCGTTCAAAGTGTTCGAAGGCAACCGTCCAACTAACTCCATTCTGCTGCGTGAAATTACGCCGTTCAGCCTGGGCGCGCTGATTGCCCTCTACGAGCACAAGATCTTCACTCAGGGCGCTATTCTGAACATCTTCACCTTTGACCAGTGGGGCGTTGAGCTGGGCAAACAGCTGGCAAACCGCATTCTGCCAGAGCTGGGTGACGATAAAGCAATCGATAGCCACGACAGCTCCACCAATGGTCTGATTAACCGTTATAAAGCATGGCGTGCGTAATAAATATGTCATGAACAATGCCGGCGATATGCCGGCATTTTTTTATCGGATAATTCCTGATGTCTGTTAGTTATCTCAAATTCTGAATCTGAGTTTAATCCGAAAAACACGGTTACCCCGTTAATTGCTGAGGGTTATTTTAAGAAAATACGGAGTGATACTTTAATGGGTTTATATTATAACTGTTTGATAATGAATGGTTATCTATTTCAATAATTCTTTTTTCTTTTCATTTTTAACCATTAGTCTGAAAACCTCATCCCTATTTACCCCCACGGTAAACCCACTGCTTTAGTTGTGTATACTCGAATCCGCCTGAATTTCTTTTCGGGCAAATCTCCATTCATTCATTGAAGGGAAATTGTTATGAAGAAAGTACTGTATGGCATTTTTGCCATATCTGCGCTTGCGGCGACGTCTGTCTATGCAGCTCCGGTCCAGGTCGGGGAAGCAGCAGGGTCGGCAGCGACGTCTGCGTCTGCGGGGAGTTCTACCGCAGCCAGCACCAGCGCCGTAAGTTCAGCCGTGGGTGTCGCGCTGGCGGCAACCGGTGGCGGTGATGGCTCCAATACCGGAACCACGACCACTACGACGACCAGCACCCAGTAATACCGGGTGTTTTAATCATAACCACACTTCGGTGTGGTTATTTCGCCCCTTCGGAGAAGAGTCGTGAAGCGACCTGCAATCATCCTGATTTGCCTGCTGTTGCAGGCGTGCTCAGCTACCACCAAAGGGCTGGGCCACTCACTGTGGGACAGCATGTTCGGCACGCCGGGCGTGCATCTGACCGATGACGAACTTCAGAACATGCCGTATGCCAGCCAGTACATGCAGCTAAACGATGGTCCGCAACTGTTTGTGGTGCTCGCTTTCGATGAAAACGGGCAGCAGAAATGGGTGACGCAGGATCAGGCCACCATCGTGACGCAGCATTCCCGCATCGTGAAAACGTTGCTCGGCGGCGACAACCTGCTTGAGGTGAACAACCTGGCTGAAGATCCGCTCATCAAGCCGAATCAGATTGTCGATGGCACAAGCTGGACGCGCACGATGGGCTGGACCGAGCACAAACAGGTGCGCTACGCCACGGCCCGCTCCACCTTCCGCTGGGACGGTACGGACAGTGTCAAAGTGGGCAGCGACGAAACGCAGGTGCGCGTGCTGGATGAAGAGGTGACAACCGATCAGGCCACCTGGCATAACCGCTTCTGGGTGGACGAAGAGGGGCAAATCCGCCAGTCCTTACAGTATCTCGGTGCCGGTTTCTTCCCGGTGAAGACCACCCTGATCAAGGCGGCGAAATCATGAAAATGTTCATTCACGTTGCGCTTCTCGCCAGCCTGGCCTCGCCGCTGGCGTGGTCTGCGGGAACGGTACAGGTCTACACCCCGGACAGCGAAAAACCTAAAACCTTAACTAATGCCGGGCATCTGCTCGATCTGGTGGGGCAGCCGAGGCTGGCGAAAAGCTGGTGGACCGGGGCGGTTATCAGCGAGCGTCAGGCGACGATTGTAGCGGAACAAAAACATCAGGCGCTGCTCGCCCGACTGAGCGGGCTGGCACAACAGGAAGATGCTGACGATGCCGCGGCCATTACTAGCCTGCGTCAGCAGCTTCAGGCGGTTAAGGTGACGGGTCGCCAGAAGGTGAATCTCGATCCGGATGAGGTGCGCGTCGCCGAAAACGGCAATCCGTCGCTGGAAGGGGACTATACCCTGTGGCTGCCGGCTCAGCCTTCCACCGTCACCGTGATGGGGCTTATCAGCAGCCCTGGCAAAAAGTCGTTTACGCCGGGCCGGGACGTCGTGAGCTATCTCGACGAGCAAAGCTTGCTCAGCGGTGCGGATAACAGCTATGCCTGGGTGGTCTATCCGGACGGGCATACGCAAAAAGCGCCGGTGGCTTACTGGAATAAACGCCATATAGAACCTATGCCAGGCAGCATCATTTTTGTCGGTTTTGCCGACCATTTCTGGACGAAAGCGTATGACGGGCTTAATGCCGATATCCTTCGCTCCCTGATACAGCGGATACCGGAATAATGAAAAAAACCTATCTCTACAGCATGCTTGCACTGTGCGTGAGTGCCGCCTGTCATGCAGAAACGTATCCGGCACCCATCGGCCCGTCGCAGTCCGATTTTGGCGGCGTGGGCTTACTGCAAACCCCGACCGCGCGTATGGCCCGCGAGGGGGAAATCAGCCTTAACTATCGCGATAACGATCAGTACCGTTACTACTCTGCGTCCGTGCAGCTGTTCCCCTGGCTGGAGACCACGCTGCGCTACACCGACGTGCGTACAAAACAGTACAGCAGCGTGGACGCCTTCTCCGGCGATCAGACCTATAAAGACAAAGCCTTCGACGTGAAGCTGCGCCTGTGGGAAGAGAGCTACTGGATGCCGCAGGTCTCCGTCGGGGCGAAAGACATTGGCGGGACCGGCCTGTTTGATGCGGAATACATCGTTGCCAGCAAAGCCTGGGGACCGTTTGATTTCTCGCTGGGTCTTGGCTGGGGCTACCTCGGCACCAGCGGCAACGTAACCAACCCGTTCTGTACCTACAGCGACAAATACTGCTACCGCGATAACAGCTACAAAAAAGCGGGTTCCATCAACGGTGACCAGATGTTCCACGGCCCGGCCTCGCTGTTTGGAGGCGTAGAGTATCAAACGCCATGGCAGCCGCTGCGCCTGAAGCTGGAGTACGAAGGCAATAACTACAGCGAAGATTTTGCCGGCAAGATTGAGCAGAAGAGCAAGTTTAACGTCGGCGCCATTTACCGCGTCACCGACTGGGCCGACGTTAACCTCAGCTATGAGCGCGGTAATACCCTGATGTTTGGCTTTACGCTGCGCACCAACTTTAACGACATGCGGCCGCGCTACAATGATAACCCGCGGCCCAAATACCAGCCGGAGCCGCAGGATGCGATCATTCAGCACTCCGTGGTAGCGAACCAGCTGACGCTGCTGAAATATAACGCAGGCCTGGCGGATCCGAAGATCCAGACCAAAGGCGATACGCTGTACGTCACCGGCGAGCAGGTAAAATACCGCGACTCCCGCGAAGGGATCGAGCGCGCCAACCGGATCGTCATGAACGATCTGCCGGAGGGGATCCGCACGATCCGCGTGACGGAGAACCGTCTCAACCTGCCGCAGGTCACCACTGAAACCGATGTTGCCAGCCTTAAACGTCATCTTGAAGGCGAACCGCTGGGACATGAAACCGAGCTGGTGCAAAAACGCGTTGAGCCGGTGGTGCCAGAGAGCACCGAGCAGGGCTGGTATATCGATAAATCCCGCTTCGATTTCCATATCGATCCGGTGCTGAACCAGTCCGTGGGTGGGCCGGAAAACTTCTACATGTATCAGCTGGGCGCGATGGCGACGGCGGATCTGTGGGTGACCGACCACCTGTTGACCACCGGTAGTCTGTTCGGCAACCTTGCCAACAACTACGACAAATTTAACTACACCAACCCGCCGAACGATTCAAAACTGCCGCGCGTGCGTACCCGCGTTCGCGAATATGTGCAGAACGATATCTACGTGAATAACCTGCAGGCCAACTACTTCCAGTACTTCGGTAACGGCTTCTACGGCCAGGTTTACGGTGGCTATCTGGAAACCATGTTCGGCGGCGCGGGGGCGGAGGTGCTTTATCGTCCCGTCGACAGTAACTGGGCGTTTGGGATTGATGCCAACTACGTGAAACAGCGTGACTGGCGCAGCGCGCAGGACATGATGAAGTTCACCGACTACAGTGTCAAAACCGGCCACCTGACCGCCTACTGGACGCCGTCGTTCGCACAGGATGTGCTGGTGAAAGCCAGCGTCGGGCAGTACCTGGCGGGCGATAAGGGCGGCACGCTGGATATCTCCAAACACTTCGACAGCGGCGTTGTGGTAGGCGGTTATGCCACCATCACCAACGTTTCGCCAGACGAGTACGGGGAAGGGGACTTCACCAAAGGGGTGTACGTGTCGATTCCGCTGGATCTGTTCTCGTCAGGCCCAACCCGCAGCCGTGCGGCAGTGGGCTGGACGCCGCTGACGCGCGACGGCGGTCAGCAGCTTGGACGTAAGTTCCAGCTGTATGATATGACCAGCGATAAGAACATTAACTTCCGCTGATGCTTGTTTGCCCGGTGGCGCTGCGCTTACCGGGCCTACGAAAGTATTTTTGTAGGCCGGGCAAACGCAGTGCCGCCCGGCAAGAATGTTCATATGGACAAAACATAAACAAAAAATATAGATCCCCGTCACATTTTTGCGTTATACAGGAACCTCGCCCTGGAGAATGAGGTGCTGTATGACATCCCTGACTCGTCCGCGTGTTGAGTTTATCTCAACGATACTCCAGACCGTGCTGAACCTCGGTCTGCTGAGCCTTGGCCTGATCCTGGTCGTGTTTCTGGGTAAAGAGACGGTGCATCTGGCGGATGTGCTGTTCGCACCTGAGCAAACCAGCAAATACGCGCTGGTGGAAGGCCTGGTGGTCTACTTTCTCTACTTTGAATTTATCGCCCTGATTGTGAAGTACTTTCAGTCCGGCTTTCACTTCCCGCTGCGCTATTTTGTCTATATTGGCATCACCGCCATTGTGCGGCTGATCATCGTCGATCATAAATCCCCGCTCGACGTGCTGATCTACTCGGCGGCGATCCTGCTGCTGGTGATCACCCTCTGGCTGTGCAACTCAAAGCGGCTGAAACGCGAATAAAAAAAGGGCGCTCCGAAGAGCGCCTAACAACAGTCACAAGTTGGTTCAATACAATACGTCTAAAGTTGAGGGTTGCAGTGGCATAACAGATGAAACTTAACCTTTCACACCGCCCGCCGTCAGGCCGTTGACCAGCCAGCGCTGGGCCAGCAGGAACACCACGGTAATCGGGATGGCAGAGAGTACGGCCGCCGCGGCAAAGTCGCCCCACAGGTAGTTTTGCGGGTTGAGGTATTGCTGCATACCGACGGCCAGGGTGTAGCTGTTCACATCGCGCAGTAACAGAGAGGCGACCGGTACTTCGGTGATCGCCGCGATAAACGACAGGATGAACACCACCGCCAGAATCGGCACCGACAGCGGCAGCAGCACCAGACGGAACGCCTGCCACGGGGTGGCGCCATCCAGCGCGGCGGCTTCTTCCAGTGAACCATCGATGGTTTCGAAATAGCCCTTGATGGTCCACACATGCAGGGCGATGCCGCCAAGATAGGCGAAGATCACGCCGCCGTGGGTGTTCAGGCCGATAAACGGCACGTACTGGCCCAGACGATCAAACAGGGCATACAACGCCACCAGTGACAGCACCGCCGGGAACATCTGGAAAATCAGCATCCCTTTCAGCAGGGTCGCTTTGCCAGGAAAACGCATACGGGCGAAGGCGTAAGCACAGGTGGTGGAGAGCGTCACGATGCCGATGGCAGTGATGGTCGCCACTTTTACCGAGTTCCATAGCCACAGCAGCACCGGGAACGGCGGGGGAGTGACGCGGCCATCCGCGTGTTCCACACTGAAGCCCAGCGCGAGTTTCCAGTGCTCCCAGGAGATTTCATCCGGGATTAGGCTCCCGGTGGCGAAGTTCCCCGAACGCAGGGAGATGGCGATAACCATCAGCAGCGGGAACATGATCGCCGCGATGAAAATCAGCAGGCCTAAGTGCGTCGCGAGGAGGCGCAGTTTCTGAGATTTGGGTTGTACCATTGCCATGTTCAGTGCCCTCCTTAGTCAAATTTCATACGTGTAGCTTTCAGGTTCACGATCGCCAGGGCGCCCACCAGCAGGAAGATCAGGGTGGCAATCGCCGCCGCCAGTCCGAAGTCCTGGCCACCGCCGCCTTCGAAGGCGATACGGTAGGTGTAGCTAACGAGCAGGTCGGTATAGCCTGCCGGCGTGGTGGTGCCGAGACGGTCCGGACCGCCGTTGGTCAACAGCTGAATCAGCACAAAGTTGTTAAAGTTAAAGGCGAAGCTGGCAATCATCAGCGGCGTCAGCGGCTTAATGAGCAGCGGCAGGGTAATTTTGAAGAAGTTCTGGAACGGACCCGCGCCGTCCATCGCCGAGGCTTCGTACAGGTCATCCGGGATGGCCTTCAGCAGCCCCATGCACAGGATCATCATGTACGGATAACCGAGCCAGGTGTTCACGATGATAATCATCGTGCGAGCGGTGGTCGGGTCGCTGAACCAGGCCGGTTTGATGCCGAACAGCGCGCTCAGCATCATGTTGATTTCACCGAAGCTCTGGTTAAACAACCCTTTGAAAATCAGAATCGAGATGAACGACGGCACGGCGTACGGCAGAATCAGCAGCACGCGGTAAATCGCTTTTCCTTTCAGGGACTCCCACTGAACGAGACAGGCCAGCACCATGCCCACGGCCACGGTCAGGATCACGGTCAGGATGGAGAAGACTACCGTCCAGACGAAGATGGCGAAGAACGGTTTCTGGATGCCTTCGTCGGTAAACACGCGGGTAAAGTTATCCCAGCCGATGGTAACGGTATAGCCCGGGCTGAGCTTGTCGTCGCCCCAGCTGCCGTCGGCATTCACCGACTGATAGAAACCGATATCGTTGTTCGGGCGGTATTTTACGCCGCTCTGGTTGTTGGTCAGCGTGCCGTCATCCGCCAGAGTATAAAGCGGCTGCGTGCCGGAAAACTGGCGCAGCGAGCTCATGGTTACTTTGCTGTCATCGGGCAGCACAGCGGTGAGCTGGGTCAGCGCCTGGCGATTTTGAGTGATGATACGCAGGTTGGCACGTTCACCTTCTGGCAGGGCCGCGGCCTCTTTTAAGACCAGCTTCTGCTCGCCGCCAAATTTGAACGCGTCGGAAAGATAGTTTTTGCCGCTCTCACCGTCAGTGAGCGCTAACTTCCATTCATCTCCCGCAGGATACAGGCCGAAGTTAAAGGTTTTACCCGCCTGATAAGAACGATCCAGAAGCACCTGGGTGGCACGCTCCTGCGCGAGCTGGTTGGTGCTGCTGTAGTTAGTAAAGGCAATCGCGATGGTGCAGATCAGCGGAAAGAGGACAAACAGCCCCATCCCGGCAACACCGGGGTAGACATAGCGCCAGGCATACGCTTTACGGTTGGCGAAAATATACAGGCCAACCGAGCTTAAAATCAGCGTCATGATGGCAAAAAGGTATTCCCCTTGCACGTACATTAAAACAACAAGGTAACCCACCAGCAGACACAGCAGACCTATCACTGACCACTTCAGTGCGTCGCTTTGCCACCAGCGTTTCTTTTTAATGACATCCATGGGGTTCTTCCTCTACAACGGTGGAAACTTATCGTCAGGTGGCGCTGCGCTTACCTGACCTACGGATCGTGCCGTAGTCGTAGGGCGGGTAAGCGCACGCGCCACCCGCCGTTTTTCAGACTTACTTAGTAATACGACCCTGAGCATCTTTCAGCGCGGCATCAACAGTCTGGCGACCGCTTGCCGCGTTGATGACGGCGGTACGGGTGGCGTACCAGAACGCAGCCATCTGTGGGATGTTCGGCATGATTTCGCCTTTCTGGGCGTTATCCATGGTGGCCGCAATGCGTGGATCTTTCGCTAACTGATCCTGGAAGGATTTCAGCGCAACGGCGCCCAGCGGTTTGTCCTTGTTCACTTCATCCAGACCCTGATCGGTCAGCAGGTAGTTTTCGAGGAACTCTTTCGCCAGCTCTTTGTTCGGGCTGGCGGCGTTGATACCCGCGCTCAGCACGCCAACAAACGGTTTAGACGGCTTGCCGTTGAAGGTTGGCAGCAGGGTCACGCCGTAGTTGACTTTGCTCTTGTCGATGTTGGTCCAGGCCCACGGACCGTTGATGGTCATCGCGGTTTCGCCTTTGTTGAACGCCGCTTCCGCGATGGAGTAGTCGGTATCCGCGTTCATGTGTTTGTTCTTAATCAGGTCAACCAGGAAGGTCAGGCCTTTTTTCGCGCCCGCGTTGTCCACGCCCACGTCTTTCACGTCATATTTGCCGTTTTCAAACTTGAACGCGTAGCCGCCGTCGGCAGCAATCAGCGGCCAGGTGAAGTACGGCTCTTGCAGGTTGAACATCAGAGCGGATTTACCTTTCGCCTTCAGCTCTTTATCCAGAGCAGGGATCTCTTCCCAGGTTTTCGGTGGATTTGGCACCAGGTCTTTGTTGTAAATCAGTGACAGGGCTTCAACCGCGATTGGGTAAGCGATCAGCTTGCCGTTATAGCGAACGGCGTCCCAGGTGAACGGGAACAGTTTGTCCTGGAAGGCTTTGTCTGGCGTGACTTCTGCCAGCAGGCCAGACTGCGCGTAGCCCCCGAAACGGTCATGCGCCCAGAAGATAATGTCCGGACCATCGCCGGTTGCCGCAACCTGCGGGAACTTCTCTTCCAGTTTGTCCGGGTGTTCTACGGTGACTTTGATACCGGTGTCTTTCTCGAATTTTTTGCCCACTTCGGCCAGACCGTTATAGCCCTTGTCGCCGTTAATCCAGATAACCAGCTTACCTTCTTCAATTTTGGCGAGAGCCGGTGCGGAAATCATCATTGCTGCGAGGGCGGACAATGCGAAAACGCGTGCGCCAGTCTTGATCTTCATATCTGCCATCCTTTATTGGTGATGTGCTCGTGGATACATAAGGTGGTTCAACGTGACTCAGTCTCCTTATTTGACATCCTCTTTCCATCCTCCCAGTCCCTACGCCCCACCCCCTGTTTGTGTGATCCCTGTAACATAAATTTAAGTTATGAGTGCTGGCGCACATAAAAACCCACTGAATTTTGCAGGCCGCTTCACGATTTTCGCCTCAGCCCCTCCGCTGCGGTCGCAGAGCCTGCTCTCTCATCCTCCCGCCTCCTCCCCCATAAAAAAGCCGGGGGGTGGAGGATTCACGAAAGTAATGGAACACGCATAGTGAACTTATCTTGAATGTTTCTGTCGGTGACAGGTTGTAACGAAGGGAGAAGGGCATGGCGAGCGTACAGCTGCGTAATGTAACGAAAGCCTGGGGCGACGTTGTGGTGTCAAAAGACATCAATCTGGACATCCACGAAGGTGAGTTTGTGGTGTTCGTTGGTCCATCAGGCTGTGGTAAATCTACTCTGCTGCGTATGATTGCCGGTCTTGAAACCATCACCAGTGGCGATTTATTTATTGGTGATACCCGAATGAACGACATCCCGCCAGCTGAACGCGGCGTGGGCATGGTGTTCCAGTCTTATGCGCTTTATCCGCATCTTTCCGTTGCCGAGAACATGTCCTTTGGCCTGAAGCTGGCCGGCGCGAAAAAAGAGACCATTAACCAGCGCGTCACCCAGGTGGCGGAAGTGCTCCAGCTGGCACATCTGCTGGAGCGTAAACCGAAGGCGCTCTCCGGTGGTCAGCGTCAGCGTGTGGCGATCGGCCGTACGCTGGTGGCCGAGCCGCGCGTGTTCCTGCTCGATGAACCTCTCTCTAACCTGGATGCCGCCCTGCGCGTCCAGATGCGTATCGAAATCTCCCGTCTGCACAAGCGTCTTGGACGCACGATGATTTACGTCACCCACGATCAGGTCGAAGCGATGACGCTGGCCGACAAAATCGTGGTACTGGACGCCGGTCGCGTGGCGCAGGTGGGCAAACCGCTGGAGCTGTATCACTACCCGGCAGACCGCTTTGTTGCGGGCTTCATTGGCTCGCCAAAGATGAACTTCCTGCCCGTAAAAGTGACCGCGACGGCAATCGAACAGGTACAGGTGGAGCTGCCAAACCGTCAGCAAGTCTGGCTGCCGGTCGACAGCGCCAATGTACAGGTGGGGGCCAATATGTCCCTCGGTATCCGCCCTGAGCATTTACTGCCGAGCCACATCGCTGATGTGACGCTGGAAGGTGAAGTTCAGGTCGTCGAACAGCTTGGTCACGAAACACAGATTCATATCCAGATCCCCGCCATCCGTCAGAACCTGGTCTACCGCCAGAATGACGTGGTGTTGGTAGAAGAGGGTGCCACATTCGCTATCGGTTTGCCGCCAGAGCGTTGCCATCTGTTCCGTGAGGATGGCACTGCATGTCGTCGGTTGCACAAAGAGCCAGGCGTTTAAGCATTCCAATTACAAAGAAAAGCAATGATCTCAGGAGATAGAATAATGATTACTCTGCGCAAACTTCCTTTGGCAGTTGCCGTCGCAGCGGGCGTAATGTCTGCTCAGGCACTGGCAGTGGATTTCCATGGTTATGCTCGTTCTGGTATCGGCTGGACGGGTAGTGGCGGTGAACAACAATGTTTCCAGGCAACAGGCGCACAAAGTAAATACCGTCTCGGTAACGAATGTGAAACCTACGCCGAACTGAAACTGGGCCAGGAAGTGTGGAAAGAAGGCGAAAAGAGCTTCTATTTCGACACCAACGTAGCGTACTCCGTGGCACAGCAGAATGACTGGGAAGGTACCGATCCGGCGTTCCGTGAAGCTAACGTGCAGGGTAAAAACCTGATTGAATGGCTGCCTGGCTCTACCATCTGGGCCGGTAAGCGCTTCTATCAGCGTCATGACGTACACATGATCGACTTCTACTACTGGGATATCTCTGGTCCTGGTGCCGGTATTGAAAACATCGATCTGGGCTTCGGTAAACTGTCTCTGGCAGCGACGCGTTCCCAGGAAGCTGGCGGTTCTTATGCCTTCAGCAGCCAGAACATCTATGACCGTACCAAAGATACCGCGAACGACGTATTTGACGTGCGTTTAGCGGGCCTGGAAACTAACCCGGACGGCGTGCTGGAACTGGGTGTGGATTATGGCCGCGCGAACACGACCGACGGCTATGATCTTGCCGACGGCGCGTCGAAAGATGGCTGGATGTTCACCGCTGAACATACCCAGAGCATGCTGAAAGGCTATAACAAGTTTGTGCTGCAGTATGCGATGGACTCAATGACCACGCAGGGTAAAGGTCTGAGCCAGGGTTCCTATGGTTCTTCCAGCTTTACCATCACGAATCCTGATGGCACGACGACCAACTACGCCAACGATGTGATTAATAACAACGGCAGCCTCTGGCGCATTCTGGACCACGGTGCAATCACCCTGGCCGACAAGTGGGACCTGATGTATGTCGGTATGTACCAGAAACTCGACATGGATGATAACCAGGGGAGTGACTGGTGGACCGTGGGTGTACGTCCGATGTACAAATGGACGCCAATCATGAGCACCCTGCTGGAAGTGGGCTACGACAACGTCAAATCCCAGGAAACCGGCGATCGCAACAGCCAGTACAAAATCACCCTGGCGCAACAGTGGCAGGCTGGCGACAGCATCTGGTCTCGTCCGGCCATCCGTGTCTTCGCAACCTACGCGAAGTGGGATGAGAAATGGGGCTACGCGAAGAACGGTAACGGCGATGCCACCCGTTACGCGATCTCTGACTCCACCGGTAACGGTCGATTCTCTACCAGCCGCGGCGATGACGATGAGTTCTCCTTCGGCGCCCAGATGGAAATCTGGTGGTAACCGCATCCTGATCTGACGATGTAATCTGGGGGGCGAAAGCCCCTCAATTCCTGAGGTACTGCGCGCTATTGCCTGGCCACCGCAGTGCTTACGCTTTCTGAGGTGATAACAATGAAAATGAAGAAAAATCTCGTCGCGCTGTGCCTGTCAGCGGGTCTGCTGGCCTGTGTGCCTGGCGTCACGCTCGCTGACGTCAATTATGTACCGCAGAATACCAGCGCAGCGCCTGCCATTCCGACAGCCGCTCTACAGCAATTAACCTGGACGCCGGTGGATCAGTCCAAAACGCAGAGCACACAGCTTGCGACAGGTGGCCAACAGCTCAATGTGGCTGGCATTACCGGGCCGGTAGCCGCCTATAGCGTACCGGCTAATATCGGTGAGCTAACGTTGACTTTATCCAGTGAAGTTAACAAACAGACCAGCGTTTTTGCGCCGAACGTTCTGATCCTCGATCAGAACATGACGCCTTCCGCCTATTTCCCCAGCAGCTATTTTACCTATCAAGAGCCGGGTGTAATGAGCGCGGACCGCCTGGAAGGGGTAATGCGTCTGACCCCGGCGCTCGGGCAGCAAAAGCTCTACGTACTGGTCTTCACCACTGAAAAAGATTTGCAGCAAACCACCACTCTGCTCGATCCGGCAAAAGCCTATGCCAAAGGGGTTGGTAACGCCATTCCCGATATTCCCGATCCGATTGCGCGCCATACCACCGACGGCCTGCTTAAGCTGAAGGTGAAAACCAACAGCAGCTCCAGCGTACTCGTAGGCCCACTGTTTGGCTCATCTGGCCCGGGTCCGGTAACGGTGGGTAATACTGCCGCGCCTGTGTATGCCGCGCCAGCCGCAGCACCAGCCGCAGCCCCGGCCCCGGCGAAAAAAGCCGAGCCGGTGCTTAACGATACTGAAACTTACTTTAACAACGCCATCAAGCAGGCAGTTAAAAACGGCGATGTCGATAAAGCGCTGAAACTGCTTGATGAAGCCGAGCGTTTAGGTTCAACCACTGCCCGTTCCACCTTTATCAGCAGTGTAAAAGGCAAGGGGTAACCGTCTCCCCACAGTGCTGATTTTGTTAGTCGTTTGGTGCGCCTTCGCGGGCGCACTTTTTTTGGCTAAGTTGCACCTTTGTTGCGATAGTGATCGTTAAATTCTGTTTGTCCGTCCTCATTTTGCCAATCTGCGATACAATGCTTTTACGTTATGTATCGGAGAGTCTGGCATGTCACACCCCGCGCTAACGCAGCTGCGTGCGCTACGCTATTTCGACCACATCCCTGCGCTTGACCCGGAACAGCTGGACTGGCTGCTGCTGGAAGATTCCATGACAAAACGTTTTGAGCAACAGGGTAAAACGGTCACGGTGACGATGATTCAGGAAGGGTTTGTCTCGCCTGCGGAGATTGCCAGCGAGCTGCCGCTGCTGCCGCAGGAAGAACGCTACTGGCTGCGTGAAATTTTACTCTGTGCGGATGGCGAGCCGTGGCTTGCCGGGCGAACGGTGGTTCCTGAGTCTACACTTTCCGGGCCGGAGCTGGCACTGCAACGCCTCGGCAAAACGCCGCTGGGGCGATATCTGTTCACCTCGTCTGAACTGACCCGTGATTTTATTGAAATTGGTTGCGATGCCGATTTGTGGGGGCGCCGTTCCCGCCTTCGTTTGAGTGGCAAGCCGTTAATACTGACGGAACTCTTTTTGCCTGCATCGCCGTTGTATTAAGAGGGAGAAAAAATGGAGTGGAGTCTGACGCAGAATAAGCTGCTGGCCTATCACCGCCTGATGCGTACTGATAAACCCATTGGCGCGCTGCTGCTGCTGTGGCCGACCTTATGGGCGTTGTGGGTTGCCACGCCGGGCGTACCGCCGCTGTGGATCCTGGCGGTGTTTGTGGCGGGTGTCTGGCTGATGCGCGCTGCGGGCTGTGTGGTCAACGACTATGCTGACCGGAAATTTGATGGACATGTTAAGCGCACCGCGAATCGTCCTTTGCCGAGCGGTCAGGTGACCGGGAAAGAGGCGCGCATCCTGTTTGTGGTGCTGGTGCTTCTCTCTTTCATGCTGGTGTTAACCCTTAACACCATGACCATTCTGCTGTCCGTCGCTGCTCTGGCGCTGGCCTGGGTCTACCCATTTATGAAGCGATACACCCATCTGCCGCAGGTGGTATTGGGTGCGGCATTTGGCTGGTCGATTCCCATGGCGTTTGCCGCGGTCAGCGAGTCCGTTCCGCTCAGCTGCTGGCTGATGTTCCTGGCGAATATTCTCTGGGCCGTTGCGTACGATACCCAATACGCGATGGTCGATCGCGATGACGATCTCAAGATTGGCATCAAATCGACAGCGATCCTGTTTGGCCGTCACGACAAACTGATCATCGGCATATTGCAGGTGGCGGTGCTGGCGTTGATGGTGGCGATTGGTCGCCTGAACGGGCTGAACTGGGAGTTTTACTGGTCCGTGCTGGTGGCGGGTCTGCTGTTTGCGTATCAGCAGAAGCTGATCGTGAAGCGCGAGCGTGAAGCCTGCTTTAAAGCGTTTCTGAATAATAACTACGTCGGGCTGGTGCTGTTTATGGGGCTGGCGATGAGTTACTGGTCATAAAAAAACCGGGTGGCGGCTTCGCCTTACCCGGCCTACGATTTAGCAGAACATGTAGGCCGGGTAAGCGTTAGCGCCACCCGGCTTTAACATCACTCGCCCTGCGTCGAACTCTCAATCGTTAAACGCACATCCGCGGTAATCAGCTCTGCCAGCATCTGGTAAACCTTCATCGTCTCTTCCGGCTCAGCATCGCCCGTATCGCTAATGTAACCTTCGTCGCGCAGCGTCAGCACCAGGGAGCTGAATACCGCTTTGTCGAAGAATTCCGGGGCGTTAATGCCATGCAGAACGGACAGGCGCTGGGCCAGCGTCCGACTCTCTTTTTCCAGCGTACCGCGGTTGATTGACGGGTTAGCACTCAATAACCAGAAGGTAATGGCGTAGCGCTGCAACGTCTCACGCGCACCGGAAGCCAGGAGCTGCAAGGTTCGGGAACGTGACGGATTGATATGCAGTTCGTCATCACTGATGGTAATCAGCCCCTGACGACGCATCTCTGCGGACATTTTATCGAGCTCTGCCGCCAGCTCATCGTTACTCCAGCGCAGGAACAGCTCCGCTTTCAGCATCGGATAGATGGCCTGAATATGGCGCAGCAGCTCCTGACGCGAAATACGGCGGTGCTGGGTAATAATGGCTGCCATCAGTGACGGCAGCATCAGCATGTGCGTGATGTTATTACGGTAGTAGGTCATCAGCACGGCCTGCTCGCGCGGCAGAATGATGATGTCACCAATCGTATCTTTCTCGACTTCGAACTTGTTCATCTGCAACGCGTGATCGATCAGTTCGCTGGCGGTGGCAGACGGCACGGTCGAATCCACGGAATACGGCACGTTGCGCATGATATCCAGATAGCAATCAATCTGCTCGGTCAGCTGCTCGCGAGTCAGTGAACGCTGGCGAGAGGCCAGAAGCGCGGTACAACACAGGTTCATGGCGTTTGCCGCACCAGCATTGTTGATGCGTACCATCAGCTCGGATGCAATGCCGTTGACCGTTGGCGTCAGCCAGGCCGGACGTACCGCTTCGATAGGATCAATAGACTCGCGCCACTCCGGAACATGATGGTTCAGATACGTCATCAGCGGCAGGGGCTCACCAAAGTTCACGTAGCCCTGGCCGAGATTGCGCAATTTACTCAGACCACGCAGCATCTGCGGCAGACTCTCTTTCTCTTTGGTCGCACCGCGCAGCTCTTTCGCGTAGGTGCCCACTTCCATCACGTGTTCATAACCGATGTAAATAGGCACCAGCGTAATAGGACGCGTACCGCCACGCAGCATGGCCTGAATGGTCATCGACAGCGTGCCGGTCTTCGGATCGAGCAGACGACCGGTACGGGAGCGACCGCCTTCAACAAAGTACTCCACGGAATAACCGCGGCTGAACAGCTCGCCCAGATACTCCCTGAAAACGGTGGAGTAGAGCTTGTTACCCTTGAAGGTACGACGAATGAAGAACGCACCCAGACGGCGGAAAATCGGACCTGCTGGCCAGAAGTTCAGGTTGATACCGGCAGCAATATGCGGCGGCACCAGGCCCTGGTGATAGAGCACGTAAGAGAGCAGCAGGTAGTCCATGTGGCTGCGGTGGCAGGGCACATAGACAATCTCGTGGCCGTCGTGTGCTAACTGACGCACGCGCTCGGCGTTGTGGACGTTAATCCCCTGATAGAGGCGGTTCCACGTGAAACCGAGAATACGGTCGGAGAGACGAATCATCTCGTAGGAGAAGTTCGCGGCGATCTCTTCCATCAGCGCGATTGCGTTCTGCTGCGCTTTCTCGTGCGAAATCTTCTTGCTGCGCGCTTCGTCTTCTACGGCACGGGCAATCGCTTTGGAAGCCAGCAGCTTGTTAAACAGATCCTGACGCGCCGGGAGACGTGGCCCAACGGCCGCCAGACGCTGACGTGCAAAGTGCATACGCGCAACGCGCGCCAGCTTTTGCGCAATGATTTTGTCAGTACCGTGTTCATCCGCCATGCGGCGCAGTGAAACGGAAGGCGAGAAGCGAACAAAGCTGTCGCGTCCCAGCCATGAGACGGCGAAGAATTTCTGAATGCCGTTGAGCATACGCAGCGGCGGGTTCTCTTCCCCTTTTTCACGCCCCGGACGACGGCCAAACATCACCGACACCGGCACCATCTGCACGTCCAGATCGGGGTTGCTGCGGTGCAGATCGAGGTAATCATGGAACAGCTTAATGGACTCTTCTTTCGGCGTGTAATAGGTGAACACGCGCGGTCCGCCATGGATGAACACGTAGCGCGGCAGCAGCGTACCGTCGACTTCCAGCGGTTCAAGCGGGTCAGGTAAATCGTGCGCCAGACATTGAGCGCGAAGCGTTAGCAGGTCTGCCTTCGAGTTATAAGGCAAAACGTACATAATAGGGCGCGACGTATCGAGCCCTAATTCCAGCGCAGGTTCTGCTGGGATAGACTTACTTTTTACCAGTACGCTTAATGGTAAATTAAGTAATTTGTAGTAAATTCGTGGCCAGCCGGACATAAACGATGTAAAGCCTCTGGTTAATAATGCAATTGCGGCGCAAGGATAACAGAAAGCGCGCAAAATTTCTGTTGTTACCCGTCATACTTCAGGTCGCAGCAAAACGCGCTGCGGCTTTAGTTACTGACGCTATTTATCATAAAAGGTTCTTTTAATGGCCAATAATACCACTGGGTTAACTCGAATCATTAAAGCTGCCGGTTATTCATGGAAAGGTTTCCGCGCCGCATGGGTTAATGAAGCCGCTTTCCGCCAGGAAGCGGTTGCCGCGTTCGTTGCCGTTGTCATCGCCTGCTTCCTTGATGTTGATGCTATCACCCGCGTACTGCTCATCGGATCTGTCCTTCTGGTGATGATAGTGGAAATTCTGAATAGCGCTATTGAGGCCGTTGTTGACCGAATCGGGTCGGAATTCCATGAACTGTCTGGCCGGGCGAAAGACATGGGTTCCGCTGCCGTACTGCTGTCGATTATCACGGCGGCGATCACCTGGGTCACGCTACTTTGGTCGCATTTCCGATGAGCCTCGAGGAATAATTAAGTCCCTGGTTTTTTGTGCAGTTTTTGGTTCCAAAATCGCCTTTGACTGTATATACTCACAGCATAACTGTATATACACCCAGGGGGCGGTATGAAAGCGTTAACGACCAGGCAGCAAGAGGTGTTTGATCTCATTCGGGATCATATCGGCCAGACGGGTATGCCACCCACGCGTGCAGAAATTGCGCAGCGTCTGGGCTTCCGTTCTCCTAATGCTGCCGAAGAGCACCTTAAGGCGCTTGCGCGTAAGGGCGTGATTGAGATTGTTTCCGGCGCCTCACGCGGCATCCGTCTGCTGGTGGAAGAAGAGAGCGGTATTCCGCTGGTGGGTCGCGTAGCCGCAGGTGAACCTCTGCTGGCGCAACAGCACATCGAAGGGCACTATCAGGTTGACCCAGGCATGTTCAAGCCGAGCGCCGATTTCCTGCTGCGCGTTAGCGGAATGTCCATGAAAGATATTGGTATTCTGGATGGCGATCTGCTGGCGGTACACAAAACGCAGGACGTGCGTAACGGGCAAGTCGTGGTGGCGCGCATTGATGATGAAGTGACGGTTAAGCGCCTGAAAAAACAAGGCAATACCGTGCAGCTTCTGCCTGAAAACAATGAATTCTCCCCGATTGTGGTGGATCTCCGCGAGCAGAGCTTCTCTATTGAAGGGCTGGCGGTCGGCGTTATCCGCAACGGTGAATGGCTGTAATCTCTTCCTGACAGGCTGTAGTTCCTCTACAGCCTGGCCTGTTTTCTGATTCCGGTAATTTCCATGGCATTGCTAACTTCTGCCGATAAGGCGTTGTGGCGTCTTGCGCTACCGATGATTTTTTCCAATATTACCGTTCCTCTGCTGGGGCTGGTGGATACGGCAGTTATCGGGCATCTCGATTCGCCGATTTACCTGGGCGGCGTCGCGATCGGCGCAACGGCGACCAGCTTCCTCTTTATGCTGCTACTTTTTCTGCGCATGAGTACGACAGGCCTGACGGCCCAGGCGTATGGTGCAAAAGATCCCCTGCGTCTGGCGCGTGCGCTGGTTCAGCCGCTCATTCTGGCGTTCGGTGCTGGCGCGTTAATCGTTCTGTTGCGTACGCCGCTGATTGATCTTGCGCTCCATATTGTAGGCGGCAGCGATGCCGTACTGGAACAAGCCCGGCGGTTCCTCGAAATTCGCTGGCTCAGCGCGCCCGCTTCACTGGCAAACCTGGTCCTTCTGGGCTGGCTGCTGGGCGTGCAGTACGCCCGCGCGCCAGTGATCCTGCTGGTGGTGGGCAACCTGCTTAACATTGTGCTCGATCTCTGGCTGGTGATGGGACTGCACATGAACGTCCGGGGCGCGGCGCTGGCTACGGCAATTGCCGAGTACGGGACTCTGCTGATCGGTTTGGGGATGGTCTGGCGCGTGCTGGCGATGCGCGGTATCACCCTGGATCTGCTGAAATCGGCCTGGCGCGGCAATATGCGTAAGCTGCTGGCGCTTAATCGCGACATCATGCTCCGTTCGCTCCTGCTGCAACTCTGCTTCGGCGCATTAACCGTTTTTGGTGCGCGTCTTGGGCCTGAGATCGTCGCCGTCAACGCAGTGCTCATGACGTTACTGACCTTTACCGCTTACGCGCTGGATGGTTTTGCTTACGCCGTTGAGGCGCATTCAGGGCAGGCTTATGGCGCGCGTGAAAGCGGCCAGTTACGCGAAGTCTGGCGTGCTGCCTGTCGTCAGGCGGGTCTGGTGGCGCTGGTCTTTGCTCTGGTTTACGCCTGTTTTGGTGGGCATATTGTCGCGCTTCTCACCTCGTTGCCCGCGCTACGTGAGCTGGCCGATCGCTACATCCTCTGGCAGGTCGTATTACCGGTGGTGGGTGTGTGGTGCTATTTGCTGGACGGCATGTTTATTGGTGCGACGCGAGGGGCGGAGATGCGCAACAGCATGGCCGTCGCTGCGGCGGGGTTCGGCCTGACGCTGCTGACCTTGCCGTATCTCGGCAATCATGGTCTGTGGCTCGCGCTGGCGGTGTTTCTCTCACTGCGTGGCCTTTCGCTGGCCGTTATCTGGCGTCGTCACTGGCGAAACAATACCTGGTTTCCAGCCCCGCACGATATATCGTAACGGTTAAAGATTCCGAATATAAAAATAAATGCCGAATCCTTAACTACAATAATAATCACGTCCAGCAGAATAGAACGAAGCGGACGACACTCATAGACGCTTAACACGAGGACACGATTATGAATAAAGACGAAATCGGCGGCAACTGGAAGCAATTCAAAGGTAAAGCGAAAGAACAGTGGGGTAAGCTGACAGATGACGATATGACCGTCATTGAAGGTAAGCGCGATCAGCTGGTAGGTAAAATCCAGGAGCGCTACGGTTATGAAAAAGATCAGGCGGAAAACGAAGTCAAAGACTGGGAAACCCGTAACGACTACCGCTGGTAACCGGCACTATCCCCAAGGGCGGCTCTGAGCCGCCTTTTTCTTTGGCCTTAACGCGGCTTTTTCTTCACCAGGATAGAGTGATCGTGCTGACAGGCATCCTGATGACGGCATGACTCCACCTCCACGCAGGCAGAACATAAGCCGTGGGCTTCGATCACGTTATGGCGCAGCGCAAAGCCCATTCTGGCTGCCAGCGTATGCATAATATCTTCCACACCTTCCGCACACTCTTCCTTCACCACGCCACAGCGATCGCAGATAAACATGGCGGACGTGTGAGTAGGCTGGTCAAAAAGATGGCACAGCACATAGCTGTTTGTTGATTCCACTTTATGCACAAACCCTTGCTCCAGCAGAAAATCCAGCGCCCGATAGACGGTCGGCGGTTTTGCCTGCGGCTCGCTTTCACGCAGCAGGTCGAGCAGATCGTAAGCGCTGATGGCACCCTGTTGCAGGCTCATCAGACGCAGTACCTCAAGGCGCTGCGGGGTCAGGCGCACATTGCGTTGCGCACAGAGCTTTTCAGCTTGCGCTAACAGCTCTTTTGTGGACTTGTCCATCGGGCACCTCGGATGTGGTAAGGGGTGAAAACCCTCACTTTATCATGTTCTGCTAAAAACACCGAGATCCGCCGGGCTGTGCTATACCTGACGCATCGCAAATGGGGAGAATGCATGATGAAAAGACCTGACTGTATTCGGCACTGGCGGGACGTGGAAGGCGCCGATGACGCAACGTATCCGGACAGCAATGAACGGTTTTCTATTGGCGCGCCGCTGGCCCGCAAGCTGGGTCTCGGCCGCATTGGTATTCACCATGAACGGCTGCCGCCCGGACGCCGTACTTCTTATCCGCATGCGGAAAGCGACGAAGAGGAGTTTGTTTACGTTCTGGAGGGTTACCCTGAGGCCTGGATCAATGGTTATCTGTGGAAGCTTGAACCCGGAGACAGCGTGGGATTTCCTGCCGGCACGGGGGTGTGCCATACCTTTATCAACAACACCGATGAAGAGGTGCGCTTACTGGTGGTGGGTGAGGCTAATAAAAAACATAACCGCATCTACTATCCCCTCAATCCGGTGTATGCCGTGACGCGCGAAGACCACTGGGTAGACCATCCGCCTCAGTTTTTTGGCCCGCACGATGGAAAACCTGGGCGAAAATAATTTCCTCTTCTATAAATATTGATGGTCGTCACACATTAGAACAGGCCGGGATGGAATTTAACTTAGGGAAATAGCGGGTCTTTTTGTACTTATTCACAGCAATAGTTCGTTCCTGTTTGGGTGATAACAGACAGGGTTAACTAATAACAAACTATTTACGAGCACACTGTGAAAAAACATTTTAAATTTTCGATGGTTAGCATTGCTGTCTCCTTTTTTATGGCAAATCAGGCGGGAGCAGCCAATACCTGGACGGAAGCGCGTAGTGACGCAATGGGCGGCACGGGCGTGGCAGCAGGCAGCTATGGCAGCGGGGCGTTAATCAACCCCGCGTTACTGGCAAAATCTAAGCCCGAGGATGATGTGACGGTCATTTTGCCGTCCGTTGGCGTGCAGGTGACCGATGAAGACAATCTTCAGGACGAGATTGATACCATTAACGATAAAATCAATCATTACAAGGACGTGGTTGATAGTCTGACCCCCATTGATATCATCACGGATCCATTAGGTTCGATCAATCAGTTCCAGGGCGCAGCGAAAGATCTCGCTGATGAGCTGGACTACCTGAAAGGCAAAACCGCACACGCCACCGCAGGGGCGGGGATTGCCGTCAGTATCCCTAACGATGTCCTTTCCGTGGCCTTTATGGCAAAAGGCTATGCACATGGCCGCGTCAGCTCTTCAATCGATCAGCAGGACATTGATTATCTGCGCGGTATACAACGAAGCGATGCGGTGGCTGCCGGTGTGGCGCTGGATGCCGCGCTAAACGGTTCCGATCAGATCACCAAAAACCTTAACTCTACGGCGTCTGGTCGGGCGGCGATTGTGTCCGACTACGGTATTGCGGTAGCCCGTCAGTTCGATCTTGGCGGCGTTCCGGTTTCCGTTGGCGTCACGCCGAAGCTGCAAAAAACCTGGCTCTATAACTACACTACCTCAATCTACGATTACGACAGTAATAAGTGGAACGACAGCCGCTACCGTACCGACGACACTGGCTTCAACGTCGATGCCGGTATTGCTGCTGATTTCGGTGAAAACTGGACGGTCGGCGTGAGCGGGCAAAACCTGATGTCGCGCGATATCGATACCAAAGATATCCGCATTCGCAACGGGCGCACAGGAGAGGTAGTGAGTTATAAAGACACCTATCAGATCCGTCCGCTGGTCACTGCCGGGGCCGCCTGGCATAACGATCTGGTCACGCTTACCGCAGACGGCGATCTGACCGAAACCAAGGGCTTTAAAAGCGAAGACACCTCCCAGTACGTTGGCGTCGGTGCCGAAGTCACGCCACTGAGCTGGCTGGCAGTACGCGCCGGTTATCGTGCGGATATGAAAGGGAACGACAGCAACGTCTTTACCGGCGGTGTCGGTTTCGCGCCGTTCAACGCCGTCCACGTTGACCTGATGGGGCTTTATGGCGAAGACGAGACCTGGGGCGCAGGGGCACAGTTGAGCATGACGTTCTAAAGTCCACCGGAGGCGCTGCGCCTCCGGCTTTTCTTTGTGCTATAGTAGCGCCCCTTTTCCACCAGATGCTTAAAACTTCGCCATGTCGTCAGAATTCCAGACCGCTTTCCCTGCACACCGTTTTTCCATTGCGCCAATGCTCGACTGGACGGACAGACATTGCCGCTATTTCCTGCGTCAGCTCTCCCGCCATACGCTGCTATACACCGAAATGGTCACTACCGGCGCAATTATTCACGGCAAAGGCGACTATCTGGCGTACAGCGAAGAGGAGCATCCGGTTGCGCTGCAACTCGGTGGCAGCGATCCGGCTGCGCTGGCGCAGTGCGCGAAGCTGGCCGAAGAACGCGGCTATGACGAGATTAACCTCAACGTCGGTTGTCCGTCCGACCGTGTGCAAAACGGCATGTTCGGCGCGTGTCTGATGGGAAATGCGCACCTGGTGGCGGACTGCATCAAAGCGATGCGCGACGTCGTCTCTATCCCGGTCACGGTCAAAACCCGTATCGGCATAGACGACCAGGACAGCTATGAGTTTCTGTGTGATTTCATCAACACGGTATCAGGGAAGGGTGAATGCGAGATGTTTATCATCCACGCCCGTAAAGCCTGGCTCTCAGGCCTCAGCCCGAAAGAAAACCGCGAGATCCCGCCGCTGGACTACCCGCGCGTGTACCAGCTGAAACGCGACTTCCCACACCTGACCATGTCGATCAATGGCGGTATTAAGTCGCTGGACGAGGCCAAAGCGCACCTCGAACATATGGATGGCGTGATGGTCGGACGCGAGGCGTATCAGAATCCGGGCATTCTGGCGACGGTTGACCGGGAAATCTTTGGCGTTGAGGGTGCTGACACCGATCCCGTGGCCGTAGTGCGCGCCATGTATCCGTACATTGAGCGCGAGCTGAGTCATGGTACGTATCTGGGCCACATTACCCGCCATATGCTTGGCCTGTTCCAGGGCATTCCTGGTGCGCGTCAGTGGCGTCGTTATCTCAGCGAGAACGCGCATAAAGCCGGTGCGGATATTGAGGTACTGGAACACGCGCTGCGTCTGGTTGCGGATAAACGTTAAATTTCGCTAAAAGATGGTCAAATACGCCACGCCCTGCAACACATTGCGGGGCGTTTTGCTTTCAGAACAACAACTTATTTTTGGCATGATTCTTGTAATGATCGCAGCATCATTCGGGAACTCGTGGGAGAGCACCATGCTGGAACTACTTTTTGTGATTGGCTTCTTTATCATGCTGATGGTCACGGGCGTGTCGCTGCTCGGTATTCTGGCCGCGCTCGTTGTGGCCACGGTGGTGATGTTTGTCGGCGGATTATTTGCCCTGACGATTAAACTCTTGCCGTGGTTACTTCTGGCGATTGCGGTGGTATGGGCCATACGGGCGATTAAATCACCAAAACTGCCGACTTATCAGCGTAATAACCGCTTCCGTTACTAAGGTATTGAGGGGTACGTCACATACCTGCAACTTTTCCGGCAGCAATCTTTAGAACAGAATAGGATTTACTTATCGAATCTGTCACTATGGCTGCCGCTAAAGAATTCATCGAGCTGTACCCTACATACAGCCGAACTAAAAAAAAGAAAGGGCTTCCCATGGGAAGCCCAATTTCTTTTTATGGCTCAGGGAATTAACAGACTTGAGCCCTGGGTTGCCCGGCTCTCCAGCACCTCATGCGCACGTTGCGCATCGGTCAGCGGATATTTCTGCGCTTCTGCCACATCCACTTTGATCACCCCGCTGGCGATCAGCGAGAACAGCTCGTTGCTGGCTTCCTCAAGTTCTTCCCGATTAGTGATGTAACCTTGCAGGGAAGGGCGGGTGACATACAGTGACCCTTTCTGATTCAGAATGCCCAGGTTTACGCCGGTGACAGCCCCGGAGGCGTTACCGAAGCTCACCATCAGCCCGCGACGTTGCAGGCAGTCCAGCGAAGATTCCCAGGTGTCTTTCCCCACCGAGTCATACACCACGCGTACCTTTTTGCCGCCAGTGATCTCTTTCAGCCGCTCAACGATGCTCTCTTCCCGGTAGTTGATCACCTGCCATGCGCCCGCGTCCAGCGCGCGCTGCGCTTTTTGCGCGCTGCCTGTGGTGCCGATCAGCTTCGCCCCCAGGGCTTTCGCCCACTGGCAGGCAATCAGCCCTACGCCACCTGCGGCTGCGTGAAACAGGAATTGCTCGTCAGGCTTAATTTCGTAGGTTTTGCGCAGCAGATAATAGACCGTCAGCCCTTTCAGGAATGAGGCGGCAGCCTGCTCGAAGCCGATCGCATTTGGCAGAAGCGCCGCTTTCTCGGCCGGAACGTTATGGATGGAGCTGTAAGCGCCCAGCGCCGACTGCGCGTACACCACGCGATCGCCTTCCTTAATGTGCTTAACCGCGCTGCCCACTTTGCTGACGATACCGGCCGCCTCGGTGCCCAGTCCGCTCGGCATCGACGGAGGCGGATAGAGACCGCCGCGAATATAGGTATCGATGTAGTTAATGCCGATCGCTTTGTTTTCAACCTGGATTTCGTTCTCGCCAGGTGCTGTGGGGGTAAACTCCACGGCTTGCAGTACGTCTGGCCCGCCATGTTTCTGGAACTCAATGCGTGTTGCCATGCTCCCTCCGTTAGAAAATTATGGTAATCTTTCGACCCACTCTTTATCTCGGTAACTCCATTCACTATGGCAGGAAACAAACCCTTCAACAAACAGACTGAACCCCGTGAACGTGATTATCAGGTCGCCGGGTTAAAAGTCCCGCCGCACTCGATTGAAGCGGAACAGTCGGTGTTGGGCGGTTTAATGCTGGATAACGAACGTTGGGACGACGTCGCCGAGCGCGTTGTTGCGGAAGACTTCTATACCCGCCCGCACCGCCACATCTTTACGGAAATGGCGCGTTTGCAGGAGTCGGGCAGCCCGATCGACCTGATTACACTCGCAGAATCGCTGGAGCGTCTGGGACAGCTCGACAGTGTCGGCGGGTTTGCCTATCTGGCAGAACTGTCAAAAAACACGCCAAGTGCCGCGAACATCAGCGCTTACGCTGATATCGTCCGTGAACGTGCCGTTGTCCGCGAGATGATCTCGGTGGCGAATGAGATCGCCGAGGCCGGTTTCGATCCCCAGGGGCGCACCAGCGAAGATCTACTTGATCTTGCCGAGTCCCGCGTCTTTAAAATCGCCGAAAGCCGTGCGAACAAAGACGAAGGTCCGAAAAACATCGCCGATGTGCTCGACGCCACCGTTGCGCGTATTGAGCAGCTTTTCCAGCAGCCGCACGATGGCGTGACGGGGGTGAACACCGGTTATGACGATCTCAACAAGAAAACGGCAGGTCTTCAGCCATCGGATTTGATTATCGTCGCGGCGCGTCCGTCGATGGGTAAAACGACATTTGCGATGAACCTCGTCGAAAACGCGGCGATGTTGCAGGATAAACCGGTTCTTATCTTCAGTCTTGAGATGCCCTCAGAACAGATCATGATGCGTTCTCTGGCATCCCTGTCCCGCGTGGATCAGACCCGCATCCGTACCGGTCAGCTCGACGATGAGGACTGGGCGCGGATCTCCGGCACCATGGGGATTTTGCTGGAAAAACGGAACATCTATATTGATGACTCCTCCGGCCTGACGCCGACGGAAGTGCGCTCCCGCGCGCGCCGTATCGCCCGTGAACACGGTGGCATCGGCCTTATCATGATTGACTACCTCCAGCTGATGCGTGTTCCGTCGCTTTCCGACAACCGTACGCTGGAGATTGCCGAAATTTCCCGCTCGCTCAAAGCGTTAGCCAAAGAGCTGCACGTGCCGGTGGTGGCGCTGTCGCAGCTAAACCGTTCTCTGGAACAACGTGCAGACAAGCGCCCGGTCAACTCCGACCTGCGTGAATCCGGCTCCATCGAGCAGGATGCCGACTTAATCATGTTCATCTACCGTGATGAGGTTTATCACGAGAACAGCGATCTGAAAGGGATCGCCGAAATTATTATTGGTAAGCAACGTAACGGCCCCATCGGTACGGTACGTCTGACCTTTAACGGCCAGTGGTCGCGTTTCGACAACTATGCCGGTCCTCAATATGATGATGAGTAATTTCTAAGGAATTCAAATGCAAGCGGCAACTGTTGTGATTAACCGCCGCGCTCTGCGACACAACCTGCAACGTCTGCGAGAACTGGCGCCCGCCAGTAAGCTCGTTGCAGTCGTGAAAGCGAACGCTTACGGACACGGTCTTCTTGAGACCGCGCGAACGCTCCCCGATGCCGACGCTTTTGGCGTCGCCCGTCTCGAAGAAGCTCTCCGCCTGCGCGCAGGTGGAATTACGCAACCGATTCTGCTCCTCGAAGGCTTTTTTGAAGCCTCGGACCTGCCGACCATTGCCGATCAGCACCTGCACACGGCGGTGCATAACGAAGAACAGCTGGCCGCGCTGGAAACGGCCGAACTGAGCGAGCCGGTCACCGTGTGGATGAAGCTCGACACGGGCATGCACCGCCTGGGCGTGCGCCCGGAGAATGCCGAAGCGTTTTATCAGCGGCTGTGCCAGTGCAAGAACGTGCGTCAACCGGTGAATATCGTCAGCCACTTTGCCCGCGCCGATGAGCCTGAATGCGGCGCAACGGAACAGCAGCTTGATATCTTCACCACCTTCTGCGAAGGCAAACCGGGGATGCGCTCCATTGCGGCGTCCGGCGGCCTTCTGCTGTGGCCGCAGTCGCACTTCGACTGGGCGCGTCCGGGGATTATCCTGTATGGCGTTTCCCCGCTTGAGAACAAACCCTGGGGACCGGACTTCGGCTTTAAGCCGGTGATGTCGCTGGTTTCAAAGCTGATTGCCGTGCGTGAGCACAAAGCAGGGGAGCCGGTAGGTTACGGCGGCACCTGGACGAGTGAGCGCGACACGCGGCTTGGCGTGGTAGCGATGGGCTACGGCGACGGCTATCCACGCGCCGCGCCAACGGGTACGCCGGTACTGGTCAATGGTCGCGAAGTGAAGATTGTCGGCCGTGTGGCGATGGACATGATTTGTGTCGATCTGGGACCCGACGCGCAGGATAAAGCGGGGGACGATGCGGTGATGTGGGGCGAAGGCCTGCCGGTAGAGCGTATTGCTGAAATAACAAAAGTGAGTGCTTACGAACTTATTACGCGCCTTACCTCAAGGGTAGCGATGAAATACGTCGACTAATCACAGTATCCGGGAAGGGATATGTCACCATCTGAAATGGCTGCTTGTCTGGCCTATGCGCTCTCTGTCTGGCTGGCGGCCAGAAACAATATCAACACGTGGTGGATCGGTATTCTCGGCAGCGGGCTATACGCCTGGGTCTTCTATTCAGTGCAGCTCTATGCCGATGTTACCCTACAGCTCTTTTTCATTATCACGAGCATAACGGGTTGGGTGCACTGGCTGAAAGGAAACCGCGGAGAGGTATTGCCGGTGCGGCGAACCCGCCCCAGACATTTTCTCCTTCTGCTGGCCTGTGCCGTGGCAGTAGCGGCGCTGTACGGGCTTTTATTGCATCGGTATACCAACGCCTGGGCGCCCTGGCTGGACTCCATTATTTTAACCTTCAGCATCCTGGCGCAGTTCATGCTAATGGGCCGACGCCTGGAGAACTGGTACGTCTGGCTTGCCGTCAATACCCTTGCCGTGCCGCTGTATGCGATGAGGGGCCTGCATTTGACCGCGGTTCTGTATCTGGTGTTCTGGTTTAACGCCTGGCACGGTTTATATCAATGGCGTAAGGAGATCCGCGCGCGATGAAACCTTACGCAGAGGGTCTGATTGTCGGCAAGTTCGCGCCCTTACACGCAGGACATGAATTGCTTATCAACGCTGCGCTTGCCCGGTGCGAGACGGTATTTATCATCAGCTATTCGCTACCGGAAATGCCGGGGTGCGAACCCGAAAAGCGCCTTCAGTGGCTACAGACGCGTTTCCCGCGGTGTCGTCACCTGGTGTTTTCGCCAGAGATCGCGGCGGGCCATGATATTGAACCGCCGCCGCCCAACGACGCAGATGCCGATCGCCACCGACACTACGTGGCTACCCTGTGCGAACGCTTCTTTCACTGCCGACCGGACGCCGTATTCACTGCGGAGGATTACGGCGATGGCTTTGCCCGCGTATTAAGCCAGCGTTTTGGCAAACCGGTCACGCACGTGCGGCTTCAGCGCCCGGAGGGCCCTGATGCGCCCTCAGGCACGCTTATTCGCTCTGATGTTCATCGCTACCGCGAGATGCTCTCGGCGGAGGTTTACCGGAGTTTTGTCTTTCGAATTTGCTTATTGGGCGGCGAGTCGACGGGCAAAAGCACGCTTTCCCGGGCGTTGGCAGCAGCGCTTAACGCGCCCTATGTCGCTGAGTTCGGGCGCGAATACTGGGAAGAAAAGAACGGAGTACTGGAATGCGACGATCTCCTGCATATTGCGCGCGAGCAGGTGCGGCGTGAGGACGCAGCCAGCACGGCGCCTTATCTGATTTGTGATACGTCGCCCTTAACCACGCTGTTTTATACCCTCGACCAGTATGGCTCGGCGCCTCAGGCGCTGCACGACTTAGCCGGGCGGGACTATTCGCTGGTTGTACTGTGCGGCGATGAATTTCCCTTTGTACAGGACGGTACCAGGCAAGGCGCAGCGTTTCGCCGCAGGCAGCAGTCGTGGTATATCGCTGAACTGGCGCGCCGAAATATCCCGTATTTACGCGTCACAGGGTCGACGTCTGAACGTATCGAACAAATTCGTGGGCATATCCAGAAACGGTTTTCATAACCTTCTCGACCTTCTCCTGCTTCCGGTTTATTGTTGAAAATCCTGCCTCATAATAATCCGGAGAACATCGCGTGTTTCAGAAAGTAGACGCCTACGCCGGCGACCCTATCCTCTCCTTGATGGAGCGTTTCAAAGAAGATCCTCGCAGCGACAAAGTGAACCTCAGCATCGGTCTTTATTACAACGAGGACGGCATCATTCCTCAACTGAAAGCCGTTGCCGAAGCCGAAGCGCGTCTTAACGCAACCCCGCACGGGGCTTCGCTTTATCTGCCGATGGAAGGGTTAAATACCTACCGTAATACCATTGCGCCGCTGCTGTTTGGTGCGGATCACGCGGTGCTCGCGCAAAAGCGCGTGGCGACTATCCAGACGCTGGGTGGCTCGGGTGCGCTGAAGGTAGGCGCAGATTTCCTGAAAAAGTACTTCCCGGATTCCGGCGTGTGGGTCAGCGACCCGACGTGGGAAAACCACGTGGCCATCTTTGAAGGCGCGGGCTTTAAGGTTGCGACCTATCCATGGTTCGACAGCGAAACCAACGGCGTACGCGTTGATGCGCTGCTGGAAAAACTGAACACCCTGCCGGAGCGCAGTATCGTATTGCTGCATCCGTGCTGCCATAACCCGACCGGTGCGGACCTCACCAATGCCCAGTGGGATGCGGTGATCGAGGTACTGAAGGCGCGTAACCTGATCCCGTTCCTCGACATCGCCTATCAGGGCTTTGGGGCGGGCATGGAGGAGGACGCCTACGCCATTCGCGCGATTGCCAGCGCGGGTCTGCCTGCGCTGGTCAGCAACTCTTTCTCAAAAATCTTCTCCCTCTACGGCGAGCGCGTCGGCGGTCTGTCCGTGGTGTGTGAAGACGCCGAAGCCGCGGGACGCGTACTCGGTCAGTTGAAAGCGACGGTCCGCCGTATTTACTCCAGCCCGCCGAATTTTGGTGCGCAGGTGGTCGCGACCGTACTGGGCGATGATCAGCTGAAAGCCACCTGGCTTGCGGAAGTGGAAGGCATGCGTAAGCGCATCCTGTCGATGCGTCAGGAGCTGGTTAACGTTCTGAAAGAGGCCGTGCCTGGACATAACTTTGATTATCTTCTCAAGCAGCGCGGGATGTTCAGCTATACCGGACTGAGCGCAGCGCAGGTCGATCGCCTGCGCGAAGAGTTCGGTGTCTACCTGATCGCCAGCGGCCGTATGTGTGTGGCGGGGCTGAATGCCGGCAACGTCCAGCGCGTGGCGCAGGCGTTTGCATCCGTAATGTAAGTATTCACTTACTTGCATGCTATATGTAGGCCGGGTAAGGCGCAGCCGCCACCCGGCTTTTTTGTTCGCGCCGGGCCAGTCATTGCCCGGCGGTGCTTCGCTTACCGGGTCTACACGTTTCTTCTGCGCTTTGTGATCGTCTTCTTTTTATTCAGCTTCATAAGTAAAAACTCCTTTTCTTCCCCTCCCGCTGGGGTTATGGTCGGATAGTTTTGGACCATCCGCTCAAAATAAAAAGATAACAAACTGAATATTCAGGGGAAAACATGCGCAAGATCACACTGGCGCTCAGCGCCGCCTGCTTATTGTTCTCGCTTAATAGTACCGTTGTTGCGCGGGCTTCTGCACCCACGCCGCTTTACACCGGTACCACCGCCGCCATTCTTGCCGAACAGGCCCCCATTCACTGGGTTTCAGTGGCACAAATCGAAAACAGCCTGACGGGTCGCCCGCCGATGGCCGTGGGCTTCGATATTGACGATACCGTTCTCTTCTCCAGCCCCGGTTTCTGGCGCGGCAAAAAAACGTACTCCCCGGACAGCGAAGCCTATCTGAAAAACCCGGAATTCTGGGAAAAGATGAACAACGGCTGGGATGAGTTCAGTATCCCGAAAGAGGTTGCCCGCGCGCTGATCGCCATGCACGTAAAGCGCGGCGACAGCATTTACTTCGTGACAGGACGTAGCCAGACCAAAACCGAAACCGTCTCGAAAACGCTACAGGATGATTTTCTGATCCCGGCGGCCAGCATGAATCCGGTCATTTTTGCCGGGGACCAGGAAGGGCAAAACACCAAAACCCAGTGGCTGGAAAAGAAAAATATCAAGGTGTTCTACGGTGATTCAGATAACGACATCACCGCGGCGCACGACGTGGGAGCAAGAGGCATCCGGGTGTTACGCGCCTCGAACTCCACCTACCGACCGCTGCCAATGGCCGGTAAATTTGGCGAAGAGGTGATCGTTAACTCCGAATACTGATGCATTAACGGCGGGGTGAATGCTTTTTTAAGCAAATCTCGCCGCGCGGGTTTTACCTTTCGCTTTCTTGCTGCACACTTAGAAAGATTCATCTTTCAACACGGAGCAGCACATGTGGTATCAACAGACCCTGACCTTAAGCGCAAAACCACGCGGATTTCACCTGGTGACGGACGAAGTCATCGGGCAAATCCGCGACCTGCCGCGCGTCAAAACGGGTTTGCTGCATCTGCTGCTTCAGCACACGTCTGCTTCTCTCACGCTCAATGAAAATTGCGATCCCACCGTCCGGTCTGACATGGAGCGGTATTTTCTGAAAACCGTCCCGGATAACGCCCCGTATGACCATGATTACGAGGGGGCGGATGATATGCCTTCGCACATCAAATCCTCTTTGCTGGGGGTCTCGTTGATGCTGCCGGTCCACAACGGACGGCTGCTGCTGGGAACGTGGCAGGGGATCTGGCTGGGAGAACATCGCATTCACGGTGGTTCGCGTAAAATTATCGCAACGCTACAAGGGGAATAAAGATGACAATTTCGGAGATACTTCAGTACTGCATGAGCAAGCCGGGCGCAGAACAGAGCGTTCACAGCGACTGGAAAGCCACGCAGATCAAAGTGGGTGATGTGTTGTTCGCGATGGTAAAAGAGGTTGAGGGACGTCCTGCGGCATCGCTGAAAACCAGTCCTGAACTGGCCGACTTACTGCGCCAGCAGCACGATGATGTCAGGCCAAGCAAGCATCTGAATAAAGCACACTGGAGTACGGTGTTTCTCGACGGCTCGCTGCCAGATTCGCAAATTTACTACCTGGTAGATGCGTCGTATCAACAGGCGGTAGAACTGCTGCCGGAAACGATCCGACAGCAGCTCTCCGTGTAACGATTACAGCAACGGTTTGAGGAAGCGCGCGGTGTGCGAGGCTTCGCACTCTGCAACGGTCTCTGGCGTACCGTAGACGAGGATTTCACCGCCGCCGCTGCCGCCTTCCGGGCCGAGATCGACAATCCAGTCCGCGGTTTTAATCACGTCCAGGTTGTGCTCAATCACCACGATGGTGTTGCCCTGATCGCGCAGCTGGTGCAGCACGTCCAGCAGCTGCTGGATATCCGCAAAGTGCAGGCCGGTGGTCGGCTCATCCAGAATATACAGCGTCTGACCGGTACCGCGTTTGGACAGCTCACGCGCCAGCTTCACGCGCTGCGCTTCACCGCCGGACAGCGTTGTCGCTGACTGCCCCAGACGAATATAGGTCAGACCCACATCCATGAGGGTTTGCAGCTTACGCGCCAGCGCAGGGACGGCGTCAAAGAACTCGCGTGCCTCTTCGATGGTCATATCCAGCACTTCGTGGATGGTCTTGCCTTTGTACTTAATCTCCAGCGTTTCGCGGTTATAGCGCTTGCCTTTACACTGGTCGCACGGCACGTAGATATCCGGCAGGAAGTGCATCTCAACCTTGATTACGCCGTCGCCCTGGCACGCTTCACAGCGGCCGCCGCGCACGTTAAAGCTGAAACGTCCTGGCGTGTAGCCGCGCGAACGCGCTTCCGGTACACCCGCGAAGAGTTCACGGACGGGCGTAAAGACGCCAGTATAGGTCGCCGGGTTGGAACGTGGGGTGCGGCCAATCGGGCTCTGATCGATATCGATAACCTTGTCGAAATGCTCCAGCCCCTGAATGTCGCGGTACGGTGCAGGCTCGGCCAGCGTCGCGCCGTTCAGCGCCGTCTGCGCAATCGGGAACAGCGTATCGTTGATCAGCGTCGATTTACCGGAACCGGACACGCCGGTGATGCAGGTAAACAGCCCGACAGGCAGCGTCAGGGTCACGTCTTTCAGGTTGTTGCCGCGCGCCCCGGTTAGCTTCAGCACTTTTTCCGGGTTCGCCGCCACGCGCTGTTTTGGCACTTCAATTTTGCGCTTGCCGCTCATGTACTGGCCGGTCAGCGACTCGGGCACCGCCATAATGTCTTTCAGCGTCCCTTCTGCCACCACCTGTCCGCCGTGCACGCCAGCGCCCGGGCCGATGTCGATCACGTGGTCTGCGGCGCGAATGGCGTCTTCGTCGTGCTCAACCACAATCACCGTGTTGCCAAGGTTACGCAGGTGAACCAGCGTGCCGAGCAGGCGTTCGTTGTCGCGCTGGTGCAGGCCGATAGACGGCTCATCCAGTACGTACATCACGCCGACTAAGCCCGCGCCAATCTGGCTCGCCAGGCGGATACGCTGGGCTTCACCGCCGGAGAGCGTTTCAGCCGATCGGGAAAGCGTCAGGTAGTTCAGGCCGACGTTCACGAGGAACTTGAGGCGATCGCCGATCTCTTTCAGCACTTTTTCGGCGATTTTCGCGCGCTGGCCGGAGAGCTTCAGGTTGTTGAAGAAGTCCATTGCGTGACCGATGCTCATGTCTGAGATGGTCGGCAGCGCCGTGTTTTCAACAAACACGTGACGCGCTTCGCGACGCAGACGTGTACCCTCGCAGGTGGCGCAGGAGCGGTTGCTGATGAACTTCGCCAGCTCCTCGCGCACCGCGCTGGATTCGGTCTCTTTGTATCGGCGCTCCATGTTGTGCAGCACCCCTTCGAACGGGTGGCGACGCACGGAAGTGTCACCGCGATCGTTCATGTACTTGAACTCGATGTTCTCTTTGCCGGAACCGAACAGGATCACTTTATGTACGTTCGCGCTCAGGCTGGCCCACGGGGCTTCAACGTCGAACTTATAGTGCTCTGCCAGCGATTTCAGCATCTGGAAGTAGTAAAAATTACGCTTATCCCAGCCGCGAATGGCGCCACCCGCCAGCGACAGCTCCGGGTTCTGGATCACGCGGTCCGGGTCGAAATATTGCTGAACGCCGAGGCCGTCACAGGTCGGGCACGCGCCCGCTGGGTTGTTGAACGAGAACAGGCGCGGTTCCAGCTCGCGCATGCTGTAGCCGCAAATCGGGCAGGCGAAGTTGGCGGAGAAGAGCAGCTCTTCCGCTTTCGCATCGTCCATGTCTGACACCACCGCCGTGCCGCCCGACAGTTCCAGCGCCGTTTCAAAGGATTCCGCCAGACGCGTCGCCAGATCTTCACGTACCTTAAAGCGGTCAATCACCACTTCGATGGTGTGTTTCTTTTGCAGCTCCAGCTTTGGCGGATCGGACAGGTCACACACTTCGCCATCGATACGGGCGCGGATATAGCCCTGGCTTGCCAGGTTTTCCAGCGTTTTGGTGTGTTCACCCTTACGCTCTTTAATGATTGGCGCCAGCAGCATCAGGCGTTTGCCTTCCGGCTGAGACAGCACGTTATCCACCATCTGGCTGACGGTCTGGGCCGCCAGCGGAACGTCATGATCCGGACAACGCGGCTCGCCCACGCGCGCATACAGCAGACGCAGGTAGTCATGGATTTCGGTAATGGTACCGACCGTAGAACGCGGGTTATGCGATGTGGATTTCTGCTCAATGGAGATAGCAGGAGACAACCCTTCAATGTGGTCGACATCCGGTTTTTCCATCAGCGACAGGAACTGACGCGCGTACGCCGAGAGCGATTCAACGTAACGACGCTGTCCTTCGGCATACAAAGTGTCGAAAGCCAGTGAGGATTTGCCAGACCCCGAAAGCCCGGTCACGACGATGAGTTTGTCGCGAGGGATTATGAGGTTGATATTCTTGAGATTGTGGGTGCGGGCGCCCCGAACTTCGATCTTATCCATTCACCTTTCCCGGTTGGAACACGGATTGCCTGATTTGTTTGAAGGACAAACGGCTGTCAGAAACGGCTAATTATGACACAAAATGACCTGTTTGAATATACAGTATTGGAATGCATTTTCTGATTCACTGTGTAACAATGTCGAGTCCGCGAGAGAACTCTGGAACATGCTACGCAACTATCAAAGTGTCGCATGGAAATGGTACACTCGCGCGTTTACACTATTAAGAAACGTATTCAGGAGACACGAACATGGCCAGCAGAGGCGTAAACAAGGTGATTCTCGTCGGTAATCTGGGCCAGGACCCGGAAGTACGCTACATGCCGAGTGGTGGCGCAGTTGCCAACATTACGCTGGCTACTTCCGAATCCTGGCGTGATAAAGCGACCGGTGAAATGAAAGAGCAGACCGAATGGCACCGCGTTGTGCTGTTTGGCAAACTGGCTGAAGTGGCCGGTGAGTATCTGCGTAAGGGTTCTCAGGTCTATATCGAAGGCCAGCTGCGTACCCGCAAATGGACCGATCAATCCGGTCAGGAAAAATACACCACGGAAGTGGTGGTCAACGTAGGCGGCACCATGCAGATGCTGGGTGGTCGTCAGGGCGGTGGCGCACCGGCAGGTGGCGGCCAACAGCAGGGCGGTTGGGGTCAGCCTCAACAGCCTCAGGGCGGCAATCAGTTCAGCGGCGGCGCGCAGTCTCGTCCTCAGCAGCAGTCTGCTCCGGCACCGTCTAACGAACCGCCAATGGACTTCGACGACGATATCCCGTTCTGATATCCAGACGCGTGAAACACAAAAAACCCAGACAATGTCTGGGTTTTTTATAACAGGCTATCAGGTAATCACCATCGGCCAGTCTGGCGGAGTGTGGCTCATGGCTTCAACCATCACCACTTTAATGTTTTCCCAGACGGCGGCCATATCCACCAGCGTAATGCCGAGCAAACCTGTCGCGAACCAGCATGCGGCACCCAACCCTAACAGGGTGCTAATCACAGCAAGACCTGCGTAGTCGGACTTTCGGAACTGAATGTTTAACGTGCTGGCCAGGAACATCAAAACCGCGCTCAACAACGGCCAGCGCAGGAGCACCATGCTGGTGGTAATGGTTGCCATAAAACCCATCCTCGACAAAACAGACGAACTGGAATGAAACAATGTTTCTCGTTACATAAGATGTGTGAACTATATCACATTTGCTGTTTTATTCGCCAGTATCGTATGAGGTAAAAGTGGGTTTATAACCGGGGAAAATATATCGTACTCGCTCAGATCGGCGCTTAGCCGGAATTTTTATTTTTAATTCATTCAGATAGCAAAACCTTTGCAAAACACCCTCGGCTGTATAGCGTTTACAGCAGTATGTCTATGGATTATGCTTGTGTGGAACAATAAATGTACCCGCAAAAATAATTCATCACATTGAATTATTTGGATTTTTATTCTTTTTTAACACTCAGCATACTCTTTGATTTCGTGGTCTTATTCTTTTATTCAGATATGAGTTATTGCGGTTGCTCTCTCGATTAATGACCTGCGAAAAGATAATGAAAGAAAAAAGACGCGAGATTATTAACGACAGCATGCAGGCTCTGCACGCCCTGGCGAAGCTGATGCCACAACTCAACGCGCAGTGTTCGCCGGTTGAAATGCTGGAAATCATCAACAGCGCACTGGGGGCAAATCTCTCGTGGGTCAGTGTCGAATCCGCAGACGGGCCGCGCGTGGTTTGTGCCGGCGACGTGACGTGTCACGCCTTCAACGTGGCGGATTTTCTTGCCAGCACCCTGTTGCAGCGGCATCACCGCGCCTGGCGCGTTATCTACTGGAAAGAGCATATTGGCCGGGCGGTATTTTCCCCTCAGCACCCGGGCTATGCGCGACTGCAAAGCGGCGTGCTGTGTAAACTCTCAGCGCATGGCAGACAGTGCAGTGGTTATTTCTTTTTGGCTTTTAATGAAAAACTGACCTCGTTACCGATATTGAAAAATATCGTGGTGGTATTGGTCGAGAAGCTAAAAGATTATTTTGATGACATCATCGTGCGGGAAAAAACAGCGCAAGAGATGCAGCGCGTCGTCACGCAATATAAAACTTTATTTGAACGTGCTCCGGTATTGATGAACGCCTTTGACAGACATAACCGGTGTGTATTGTGGAACGCCGAATGCGAAAAAGTCTTTGGCTGGAGTATGACTGAAATCGGCGAGCACCCCGATCCGTTGGCCCTGTTTTACCCGGATCCCGAGGAGCGACAGCGCGTGCAGGAGTCGGTTCGTTTCGCACCACTTAAGGATATGTACGAATGGCACCCGGTGCGTAAAGACGGGACGCCGTTAACCATCCTCTGGTCAAACATCCTTTTACCGGATAACTCCATTCTCAATATTGGCCTCGATATCACCGAACGTAAAAAAGCAGAACAGCAGCTGACCGTCAAAGCCACCACGGACGATCTGACGGGCTGTCTGAATCGCTCGACAATTTTACAGCGGCTCAAAATGGCGCTGGCTGCCAGTTCGCCGCAGGATGTCAGTAGCCACTTCTGTCTCCTGATGTTCGATCTCGATTATTTCAAGCAGATCAACGATCGGTGGGGACATCAGGTTGGCGATGCGGCATTGATTCACTTTTGCGACCGTATTCGCGAGGTGAGCCCGGCCGGGTCGGCACTGGGACGGGTAGGAGGCGAAGAGTTTGTTCTTCTGCTGGCGCGTACGGATGGTATGGCCGCTACGTTGCTCTCTTCCCGGCTGCGTGCCGCGCTGATCTCAAAACCGCTGCGTGTGGGCGATAAAACGCTGGTACTCTCTTTCAGCGCCGGGGTGGTTGAAGTCTGTCAGGGGCAACGGGATACTTCTGCCATACTGATGCGTGCCGATCAGGCATTATATGACGCCAAGCGTACGGGAAGAGGAAAAACGGTTCTGGCGTCTGATTATTTATAAATCAGCATAAGAACAAAGAGCAGGCTATTTCAGCCAACAAATTTTCCACACCTGTCGCGGGTAATTATTATCCTTATCAGAAACGAAATGAATACTTTTAGTTTGGCTTACGGGAAAATATTATCGGCATCACGAATTTTAGGATTTTTAATACCAAAAGTCAGTTGCTAACTTCCCATGATTCATGCAACGTAATCACCTGTTTATCAAAGCAGCCGGTCTTCATTGCTACAGGCGTACAACATGCAGGGATACAGAGCGGGAAATGAATCGTAGCGCGCGGCGCAAAATGCTCAAAGCGGTCGGGATTATCATGGTAGTTATGCTGCCGGTGATGCTTGCGCTATGGTTTGCCCAGCTTAGAGCCGTGTCGGAAATCAGCGCTCAGCTGCGCACGTTTGCTGAACTTGCTTTAAACAAAACTGAACGGGTTATTCAACAGGTTGATATGGCCCGGGAAGACGCAGAAAAATATCAGGGTAAAGTGTGTACGCCGGAGCATCGTCAATATATGTTGAACGTTTCCCGCGGTCGCCTTTTTGTTGCCGATTTAATTTATGCTGAAGGCCAGGACTTTCTCTGCTCGACCCTTTTTACGCCGGATCATCCTTACATCATCCCCGCTGCCAATTACACACGTAAACCCGACGTTGCTATCTATTATTTTCGCGATACGCCATTTTTTAATGGTTATAAAATGATATATATGCAGCGCGGAAATTATGTCGCAGTGGTCAACCCGCTTTCGTACAGTGAGGTGATGTCAGACGATCGTTCCCTGTCGTGGGGAGTGTATGACACCGTCAGCAATGCATTCTTTTCTGTGAGTCAGAAAGCCAATATTTCTTTATTGCATTCGATGCTCCGACATCAGGAAACGACTTTTCAGAAAGATGACCGTTTTTATACGATCGTAAAATCAGAGCAGAGGCCCATTGCGGCCATCGTTTCAACCTCCAATGCCCGTTTTTATAAAACGCTTTATCATCAGGCTACTCTGACGCTACCGCTGGGGATGATTTGCAGCATTATTATTTTGCTGGTGTGGTCGCGAACACACCGTGAATTCAATTCGCCTGGCCGACTTCTGCACCGGGCGCTGAATAAACGCCAGCTGTGCGTCCATTATCAGCCCATTATTGATATAAAAAATAACCAGTGCGTGGGAGCAGAGGCGTTGTTGCGCTGGCCAGGATTCAACGGTCAGGTTATGAGCCCGGCGGAATTTATTCCCCTGGCCGAAAAAGAGGGGATGATTGCGCGCATTACGGATTACGTCGTGGAGGAGGTGTTCACCGATCTGGGCCATTTTCTTGCCGCTCACCCCGATCTGTATGTCTCGATTAACCTGTCGGCGTCAGATTTTCACTCTTCGCGTCTTATTGCCCTGATCTCCGACAAAGCCCGCTTTTACTCGGTTCGCGCGCAGCAAATAAAAATTGAGGTGACGGAGCGGGGGTTTATTGACGTGCCGAAAACCACGCCGGTCATTCAGGCGTTTCGCCAGGCGGGGTATGAAGTGGCGATTGATGATTTCGGAACCGGCTACTCTAACCTACATAATCTCTATTCGCTGAACGTCGATATCCTGAAAATCGACAAATCTTTTATCGATACCTTAACCACCAACAGCACCAGCCACCTGATTGCCGAGCACATCATTGAGATGGCGCAAAGCCTGCGGCTGAAAACCATTGCGGAAGGGGTCGAGACGGGGGAGCAGGTGAGCTGGCTGCTGAAGCGTGGCGTGCAGTATTGTCAGGGATGGCACTTCGCGAAAGCGATGCCGCCCCAGGCATTTATGGCCTGGCAGCAGCAACCCTTGCGTTAACACGCATTAATTGAGCTGATGGCGGTAGTCGCTCGGCGTACGGTCAAACTCGCGGCGGAAGACGCGGGAAAAGGTCTGCTGCGACACATAGCCCAGATCCATTGCGATATCAAAAATGGGCCGCTGCGTTGAGCGTAACGCCTGCGCCGCCAGCAGGAGCCTGCGCTGGCGAATGTAGTCACCCAGCGTTTGATGCATTACGGTGCGGAACATTCTCTGTAAATACCATTTCGAATAGCCCGACTTCTTAGCGACCACATCAATGTTCAACGGCTGGTCGATATGTTCATCAATCCATTCAATAAGCGTCTGAATAATTTGCTGATGCGACATAAGGTTACCCCTCTGTGGAGACATCTGTCCTGGTTGATTCGTCGTTTTCTCTGCGGGGGAGTATAATTCCTCAAGTTAACTTGAGGTAAAGAGGTTTTATGGAAAAGAGATTACCGCGCATCAAAGCGCTGTTAACCCCCGGTGAAGTGGCGAAACGAAGCGGCGTGGCGGTGTCGGCGCTCCACTTCTATGAAAGCAAAGGGTTAATAAAAAGTATCCGTAACGCCGGAAACCAGCGGCGCTATACCCGCGATGTGCTCCGCTACGTGGCGATTATTAAAATTGCGCAACGTATCGGCATCCCCCTGGCTACCATCGGCGACGCGTTCGGCGTATTGCCGGAAGGGCACTCGCTGAGCGCGAAAGAGTGGAAGCAGCTGTCGTCCCAGTGGCGAGAAGAACTGGAACGTCGTATTCACACGCTGGTGGCCCTGCGCGATGAACTGGATGGCTGTATTGGTTGCGGGTGTTTATCACGTAGTGATTGTCCGCTGCGTAACCCGGGTGACAGGTTGGGCGAGCAGGGAACAGGGGCGCGGTTGCTGGAGGAGGATTGAAAGGTGTTTGCCGGGTAAGGCGCAGCCGCCACCCGGCAACAAGCATAAAGAACTAAAGCGCCACTAAGGGCGCTTTAGTTTTTTCCGGTCTTTGTCTTTCTCTCTATCCCGCTGGCTCACGGGAGGGTTTCCCCCGACATCAGTACTCCTCGTGTCGAGCTTATGGAGGAGGTTCCGGTTTGTACTGACACTTTAATTCTATGCCCGGCCGCCGTTTTTGCCACCGGAGATGATGAGATTTTAGCCGAATTTTTTTCGTGAAGTTGTTCAGTTTTCTATAGTTAAAAAGTATGAATCACCGGAGAACATCATGCTAACGGTCCACCACCTTAACCAGTCTCGTTCCCATCGCGTCCTCTGGGCGCTGGAAGAGCTGGGTCTGACATATGAGATTGTGCGCTACCAGCGCGAAAAAACCATGCTCGCACCAGACGCGCTCAAAAAAGTGCATCCGCTGGGAAAATCCCCGGTACTGGAAGATAACGGACTGGTTCTGGCTGAATCAGGCGCGATTCTGGAATATCTTCAGGAAACGTACGATTCGGCGTCACGATTCAAACCGTTAGATCCCGCTCATAAAGTGCAGTATCGCTTCTGGCTGCATTACGCCGAAGGATCTTTGATGCCGCTGCTGTTAATGAAGCTGGTATTTAACAGCCTCGGCAAACCCCCCGTCCCGTTTGGCCTGCGCACGCTGGGTAAGGCGCTGGGGCAGGGGGTGCAAAAAGCGTATCTCAACCGCCAGCTGGAAACGCATGCGCGCTTTATTAACGATCATCTTGCCGAAAACAGCTGGTTTGCCGGCGACACGCTGACCATGGCTGATATCCAGATGAGTTTTCCCCTCTTCGCCCTGCTGGCGAGAGGCGGCATCGACAATCTCGACCACATAGCGGCGTGGAAACAGAGAGTGGAGGCACGTCCGGGCTGGCAGACAACGCTTGCGAAAGGCGGCCCGCTGACGATACCCGGCGGGGGATGAAATGTAACGAAATTGCGCATGGACGATAACGTTTGCGCATCCTCTGCTTAATTCTTCATCGTCATGAGGCAATTTTAGCGAAAAACGAGAAAGTTCAGTTGAAAAGGGCGGGTATTAGGCTAGATAATCGTTTGCCTACATTTGACCATCCGTTTTGTAAGCGCGGAGCTAAACGTTTGCTTTTTTTGTGACGCCCCTTTCGTCGCAAACGCAGCACAAGGATTTGACGTTTCGCTGGCAGTGGAGTCTCCACCACGCTTACGGACTTTCAATAAAAATTTTCAGGGGATGTTTTCTATGTCTACGCCATCTGCGCGTACCGGCGGTTCACTTGACGCCATGTTTAAAATTTCTGCTCGCGGCAGCACCGTGCGCCAGGAAGTTGTTGCCGGTCTGACGACGTTTCTGGCGATGGTGTACTCCGTCATCGTGGTGCCGGGCATGCTCGGCAAAGCGGGCTTCCCGCCAGCGGCGGTCTTCGTTGCCACCTGCCTGGTTGCGGGTGTGGGTTCGATTGTGATGGGCCTGTGGGCGAACCTGCCGCTGGCGATCGGGTGCGCCATCTCCCTGACCGCGTTTACCGCCTTCAGCCTGGTGCTGGGCCAGCATATCAGCGTCCCCGTAGCGCTCGGCGCGGTGTTCCTGATGGGTGTTCTGTTCACCGTGATCTCTGCTACCGGCATCCGTAGCTGGATTTTGCGCAACCTGCCGCAGGGCGTGGCGCACGGCACCGGTATCGGCATCGGCCTGTTCCTGCTGCTGATTGCCGCCAACGGCGTGGGTCTGGTCATCAAGAACCCGCTGGACGGCCTGCCGGTTGCGCTGGGTAACTTCGCGAGCTTCCCGGTAATTATGTCGCTGGTGGGTCTGGCGGTGATCATTGGCCTGGAAAAACTGAAAGTGCCGGGCGGCATTCTGCTGACCATTATCGGCGTGTCCATCGTCGGCCTGATTTTCGACCCGTCCGTTCATTTCTCCGGGATTTTCGCCATGCCGTCGCTGAGCGATGACAACGGTAACTCCCTGATTGGCAGCCTGGATATTGTGGGCGCGCTGAACCCGGTGATCCTGCCAAGCGTGCTGGCGCTGGTAATGACCGCGGTGTTTGACGCCACCGGGACCATCCGCGCGGTGGCGGGGCAGGCTAACCTGCTGGACAAAGACGGCCAGATCATTGACGGCGGCAAAGCGCTGACCACCGACTCCCTGAGCAGCGTTTTCTCTGGCCTGGTGGGTGCAGCGCCAGCGGCAGTGTACATTGAGTCCGCAGCGGGTACGGCGGCAGGCGGCAAAACCGGCCTGACGGCTATTACCGTTGGCGTACTGTTCCTGCTGATCCTGTTCCTCTCTCCGCTCTCTTATCTGGTGCCAGCTTACGCGACCGCACCTGCGCTGATGTACGTTGGCCTGCTGATGCTGAGCAACGTGGCGAAAATCGACTTTGCTGACTTTGTTGATGCCATGTCCGGCCTGATCACCGCGGTCTTTATCGTGCTGACCTGTAACATCGTGACCGGCATTATGATCGGTTTCGCCTCGCTGGTGATTGGGCGTCTGGTCTCCGGTGAGTGGCGCAAGCTGAACATCGGTACCGTTGTCATCGCCGTTGCGCTGGTGGCGTTCTACGCGGGCGGCTGGGCAATTTAAGTTATCCATTGATGCGAAAACGGGTGGCTCAGGCCGCCCGTTTTTATTTTCAGGACTCATCCCGTTGTCTTTTACGTTACTCTGGAGAGGATAGAATAAGAGGCACGACGCCTCAGGTTTGGCTTGAAAAGAAACACAGCAAACAGGGAACGCATGGAAATTTTCTTCACAATACTCATCATGACCCTTGTGGTCTCATTATCCGGGGTGGTTACACGCGTACTGCCCTTCCAGGTCCCCCTGCCTTTAATGCAAATAGCTATCGGCGCGCTGCTGGCGTGGCCGACGTTCGGTCTGCACGTGGAGTTCGATCCGGAACTGTTCCTCGTGCTGTTTATCCCGCCGCTGCTGTTTGCCGATGGCTGGAAAACGCCGACGCGCGAATTTCTTGAGCACGGGCGAGAGATCTTCGGTCTGGCGCTGGCGCTGGTGGTCGTTACCGTGGTCGGGATTGGTTTCCTGATCTACTGGGCCGTACCGGGGATCCCGCTTATACCCGCCTTTGCGCTGGCTGCCGTGCTGTCGCCGACCGACGCCGTGGCGCTGTCCGGCATTGTGGGCGAAGGGCGCATTCCTAAGGAAATCATGGGCATTTTGCAGGGCGAGGCGCTGATGAACGACGCTTCCGGCCTGGTCGCCCTGAAGTTTGCCGTGGCGGTAGCCATGGGCACCATGGTCTTTACCGTCGGCGGTGCAACCCTCGAATTCTTCAAGGTGGCGATTGGCGGTATCCTCGCAGGCTTTGTTGTAAGCTGGCTGTACGGTCGTTCGCTGCGCTTCCTCAGCCGCTGGGGCGGCGATGAACCGGCGACGCAGATCGTCCTGCTGTTCCTGCTGCCGTTCGCCTCTTACCTGATTGCCGAACATATCGGCGTGTCGGGCATTCTGGCGGCGGTAGCCGCGGGGATGACCATCACCCGTTCCGGCGTGATGCGCCGGGCGCCGCTGGCGATGCGTCTGCGCGCGAACAGTACCTGGGCGATGCTCGAGTTTGTCTTTAACGGCATGGTGTTCCTGCTGCTGGGCCTGCAACTGCCGGGCATTATGGAATCTTCGCTGATCGCGGCCGAAGCGGATCCAAACGTTGAAGTGTGGATGCTGTTTACCGATATCGTACTCATCTACCTTTCGCTGATGCTGGTGCGTTTCGGCTGGCTGTGGACGATGAAGAAGTTCAGCGTTCGCTTCCTGACCAAAAAGCCGATGGAGTTCGGCTCCTGGACCACGCGCGAGCTGCTGATTGCCTCTTTCGCGGGCGTTCGTGGGGCGATCACCCTTGCTGGTGTGCTCTCCATTCCTCTGCTTCTGCCGACGGGCGACGTCTTCCCGGCGCGCTACGAGCTGGTGTTCCTGGCGGCGGGCGTGATCCTCTTCTCCCTGTTTGTCGGCGTAATTATGCTGCCGATTCTGCTGCAGCATATTGATGCGGGTGACACCTCGCAGCAGCATAAGGAAGAGCGGATTGCCCGCGCGGCGACGGCGGAAGTAGCGATTGTCGCCATCGAGAAGATGGAGGAGCGTCTGGCCGCCGATGCCGAAGAGAACATTGATAACCAGCTGCTGAAGGAAGTCAGTTCACGCGTGATTGGTAATTTGCGTCGCCGTGCTGACGGACGTAACGACGTGGAAAGTTCGTTGCAGGAAGAGAACCTCGAGCGCCGTTTCCGCCTGGCGGCGCTGCGCTCCGAGCGTGCCGAGCTGTATCACCTGCGCGCGACGCGGCAGATCAGCAACGAGACGCTGCAAAAGCTGCTGCACGATCTGGATCTGCTGGAAGCGTTGTTGATAGAGAATCAGTAGCGCTGTAATTGCCCGGTGGCGCTGCGCTTACCGGGCCTACGTGCTCGATCGGTTCCCTCTCCCTGTGGGCTGAGGGTTCCCCACAAATTAATGCGAGCACTGAGCAATCCCCTCGCCCCTCCGGGGAGAGGGTTAGGGTGAGGGGAATATACGGCGGTGGTGGTCATTCCGTTCACTTTATGTTCCTTGCTACTCTGTAACGACATGACCGGTGAACGTGCCAGGGTGGCTCAGTCGCCACCACCCTGGCGACCCGGGCTCCCGGCGGAAAATCGCCGCTTCGCGGTGCCCTCGGCTTATTCCTTCCGGCTTATCGGGTACGGGCGGAGGCAACGTCCCTGTAAAGCCGCCCTCTCGGCGCATCCCTGCGCCTCGCCCCGGCCGGAAGGCAAACGCCTCAGCGATTTACAGCCGGACCAGGGCATCGCTGACAGCCCTCAGTCATTTAGAAAGCAACTTTATTGCTTCTGCATAAAAAAATTACTGGGGAACCCTCAGCCCACAGGGAGAGGGTTAGGGTGAGGGTACCCAAAACCCCTCACAGCATTGCAACCACGCCTGTGCGCTGTGCGACAGATACACCCCTTCACGCCAGATCATCCCTAACTGCCAGTGCAGATCGCTCTCCAGCGGGATCCAGCGCAGCGTTTTTTTATCCAGCCGCTCGCAGATCGGCTGCGGCAGAATGGCTATCCCCACGCCCGCCTGTACCATCGCTGCCAGAAAATCCCATTGGCCGCTGCGCACCGCAATGCGCGGCTTTACGTTGTGCTGGTTAAACAGCGCCATCAGCTGGCGGCTTAAGGCGAAATCTTCGTTGTAAATCAGCAGCGGGTGTTCGCCGAGCAGCTCGGGTTTTACTGATTCAATCTTCAGCCAGTCGCCGGAGCGCGGCACCAGCACGCACAGCGGGTGGCTGAACAGCGGCAGCGTCGCCAGGCCGCTCTCTTCTTCCACGGGAAGGGCCGTCATGGCCACGTCAAGTTCACCGTTCATCACCGCCTGCTGCACGGTCAGGCCGCCAAATTCAGAAATTTTTAGCTCAACGCCGGGATAGCGCTGGCGAAACAGGCTAATCGGCCCGGCCATCATCATGCCGACCATCGGCGGAATGCCGAGCCGCAGCAGCCCTTTTGTCAGGTGGTTGATGTCCCCAAGCTCGGCCTCCAGCTGGCGGAACTCCGCCAGAATTGCCAGCCCGCGCTCGAACACCACGCGACCGGTATCGGTCAGCAGCAGCTTGCGCCCGTCGCGGATCAGGAGGGTACAGTTCAGCTCATCTTCGAGGTTTTTCAGCATCTTACTGATGGTAGGCTGGGTTACGAATAACTTCTCCGCTGCGCGGGTAAAACTTTGCTGGCGAACCACCTCGACAAAATAGCGCAGCGTTCTTATGTCCATGATTATTCCTCGAAACTATACCTTCGATGATTTTAATTCATTTCAGTCGATACCGTACGCTCACTATACTGGCGCCTCGTCTCATTTCTGAGGAAAACCCCCATGGCCGTGGCGTTAAGCCGTGTTACGCCTGCCGTTGTTCAACGACTCCAGGTACCGGTTCAGGTACTGCTCTACGCGGGACTGTTTGTTTTTGCTGAATATCTTGTCGACTGGCTGAACCTGCCTTTACCCGCCAACCTGGTGGGAATGGTGCTGATGCTGACGCTGATCCTCTGTCGCGCGTTGCCCCTTAGCTGGGTGCGGGCCGGTGCGCGCTGGCTGCTGGCGGAGATGCTGCTGTTCTTCGTTCCGGCCGTGGTGGCGGTGGTGAATTATGCGCAACTGCTGATGGTCGACGGCTGGCGCATCTTTGCGGTTATCGCCCTGAGCACGCTGATGGTGCTGGGCGCCACCGCCTGGGTGGTGGATAAAGTGTATCGCTTTGAAATCAGCAGGCAGAAGCATGACTAACTTTCAGATAAGCGTGCTATGCCTGATTGCGACAGTCGTCATTTACTTTGCCAACAAGCGCCTGTATCGCCGCTTTCGCACGCTGCCGCTGATGCCGCTGGTCTTTACGCCGATCCTGCTGGTGCTGATGCTGGTCTTCGGCCATATCTCCTGGCAGAACTACATTGGTGAATCCCACTGGCTGCTGTGGCTGCTCGGCCCGGCGACTATCGCCTTTGCGGTGCCTGTGTATGACAACCTGGCAATTATTAAACGCCACTGGATGTCGCTCAGCGCGGGTGTCGTCACCGCGACGGTAGTGGCGGTGTGCAGCTCGGTCTGGCTGGCGCGGCTGTTTACCCTGTCTGATGAAATCCAGCGCAGCCTGGCGGTACGCTCGGTGACCACACCGTTCGCGCTGGCGGCGGCTAAACCGCTCGGCGGACAGCCGGATCTGGTGGCGCTGTTTGTGGTGGTGACCGGCGTGTTCGGCATGGCAGTGGGGGATATGCTGTTTCTGCGCCTTTCCATTCTCGAAGGGATGGCGAAAGGGGCAGGGTTTGGCGCGGCGTCGCACGGGGCGGGGACGGCACGTTCGTATGAGCTGGGACAGCAGGAAGGCGTTGTTGCAAGCCTGGTGATGATGCTCTCGGGCGTGACAATGGTATTAATCGCGCCGCTGGTGGCGTGGGTGATGTTTTAAGTTCCCCGGCCAGAGCGACCGGGGAGAAAAGGTTTAGTGCGCGCGGCCTTGCTCAACACCCAGGCCGGTTTGCGAGCGGATAAACTGGGCGCGGAATTTCTCACGCTCCAGGTTACCCTCCGGCGAGTTGTCGGTCGCTGAGAAGAACCAGATCCCAATAAACGCCACGGCAATGGAGAACAGCGCCGGGTATTCATACGGGAAGATAGCGCTTTCGTGACCGAGGATCTGCACCCAGATGGTCGGGCCGAGGATCATCAGAATCACCGCCGTCAGCAGCCCCAGCCAGCCGCCAATCATCGCCCCACGGGTGGTCAGTTTTGACCAGTACATGGAGAGCAGAATGATCGGGAAGTTACAGCTTGCCGCAATCGAGAAGGCCAGCCCCACCATAAAGGCGATGTTCTGCTTCTCGAACAAAATCCCCAGCAGGATGGCGACGACGCCCAGCACCAGTACGGTGATTTTGGAGACTTTCAGCTCATCGCGCTCGCTTGCGCCTTTGCGGAAAACGTTGGCGTAGAGATCGTGCGATACCGCAGACGCACCAGCCAACGTCAGCCCGGCAACCACCGCGAGGATGGTGGCGAAGGCCACGGCAGAGATAAAGCCGAGGAACAGGTTACCGCCTACCGCGTCGGCCAGATGCACCGCCGCCATGTTGTTACCGCCGATAAGCGCGCCCGCCGCGTCTTTAAACGCCGGGTTTGCCCCCACCAGCATGATCGCGCCAAAGCCGATGATAAAGGTCAGTATGTAGAAGTAGCCCATAAACCCGGTGGCGTAGAACACGCTTTTACGCGCTTCACGTGCATCAGACACCGTGAAGAAACGCATCAGGATATGCGGCAGGCCAGCGGTACCGAACATCAGGCCGAGACCGAGCGAGAGCGCGGATATCGGATCTTTCACCAGCCCGCCCGGGCTCATGATCGCTTCCCCTTTCGGGTGCACTGACATGGCTTCGGTAAACAGATTATTGAAGCTGAACCCGACGTGCTTCATTACCATAAAGGCCATAAAGCTGGCGCCGAACAGCAGCAGTACCGCTTTGATGATCTGTACCCAGGTGGTGGCCAGCATGCCGCCGAACAGGACGTACATCACCATCAGCACGCCTACCAGCACCACCGCGACGTGGTAGTTCAGACCGAACAGCAGCTCGATCAGTTTGCCCGCGCCGACCATCTGGGCAATCAGGTACAGCGCCACCACCACCAGCGAACCGCAGGCGGAGAGCATGCGGATGGGGCCTTGTTTGAGGCGGTATGAAGCTACGTCTGCAAAGGTGTAGCGGCCAAGGTTACGCAGGCGCTCGGCAATCAGGAACAGAATGATCGGCCAGCCGACGAGGAAGCCGAGGGAGTAGATCAGGCCGTCATACCCCGAGGTATAAACCAGCGCGGAGATCCCGAGGAACGAGGCGGCAGACATAAAGTCTCCCGCAATCGCCAGCCCGTTCTGGAAGCCGGTAATGTTGCCGCCCGCGGTGTAGTAATCGTTACGGGAGCGCACGCGTTTCGACGCCCAGTAGGTGATGTAAAGCGTTAGCACCACGAAAATCAGGAACATGATAATCGCCTGCCAGTTGGTTGGCTGGCGCTGGACCTCGCCGGTAAGGGCATCTGCCGCATGGGCAGCAAAGGGAAGTGTGGCGGCAAGCGCCGTCAGGACTCGCTTCATGATGCTTTTACCTCGCGCAGAACTTCTCTGTTAAGGCGATCGAATTCACCGTTCGCACGCCAGACATACACACCTGTCAGCACAAACGAAATAACGATAACGCCAATGCCAATTGGGATGCCGCGCGTAACGCTGGTTCCGGCGTGCAGCGGCGTACCGAGCCACTGCGGCGCAAAGGCGATCAGCAGAATAAAGCCGACGTAAATAACCAGCATGATGATGGAAAGGATAAAGGCAAACCGTTGCCGTTTTTCGACGAGCTCCTTGTAGTGCGCACTATTCTCTATCTGCTGACAAATATCGTTATTCATCACAGAGTCTCCAAAGGTAAGGTTGGTTTGTTTTTATCCCCTCTCCCCTATGGGGAGAGGGTTAGGGTGATGGAAGGAAGGTGCGGTCTGATGCCCTCACCCCGGCCCTCTCCCACGGGGAGAGGGAGAAAACACTAGGAAGGCATTGCGATGGCCTGCTTCTCTTCGAGCAGTTTGTCTACCACGCCAGGATCGGCAAGCGTTGAGGTATCACCGAGGTTGCTGGTGTCGCCTGCTGCGATTTTGCGCAGAATACGGCGCATAATCTTGCCGGAACGGGTTTTCGGCAGTGAGTCGGTCCAGTGCAGCACGTCCGGCGTGGCCAGCGGGCCGATCTCTTTACGCACCCAGTTGCGCACCTCGGTATACAGCTCTGGCGACGGCTCCTCGCCGTGGTTCAGGGTGACGTAGGCGTAGATCGCCTGGCCTTTGATGTTGTGAGGAATGCCGACAACTGCCGCTTCGGCAATCTTCGGATGCGACACCAGCGCAGACTCAATCTCCGCCGTGCCCAGACGGTGGCCGGAAACATTCAGCACATCGTCCACGCGTCCGGTGATCCAGTAATAACCGTCTTCGTCCCGGCGCGCGCCGTCGCCGCTGAAGTACATGTTTTTAAAGGTCGAGAAGTAGGTCTGCTCGAAGCGCTCATGGTCGCCGAACAGGGTACGCGCCTGGCCAGGCCAGGAATCGACGATCACCAGGTTGCCTTCGGTGGCCCCTTCCTGCGGATTGCCTTCGTTGTCCACCAGCGCGGGCTGCACGCCGAAGAACGGACGGGTGGCCGAACCGGCTTTCAACTGCGTGGCGCCCGGCATCGGGGTGATCATGAAGCCGCCGGTTTCGGTCTGCCACCAGGTGTCCATCACCGGGCACTTCTCGTTGCCGATCTTCTTCCAGTACCACTCCCAGGCTTCCGGGTTGATCGGCTCGCCCACGGAACCGAGGATGCGCAGGGAAGAGCGGTCGGTCCCTTCGATGGCTTTATCGCCTTCCGCCATCAGCGCACGGATCGCCGTTGGCGCGGTGTAGAGAATGTTGACCTGATGCTTATCGACCACCTGGCACATACGCGCCGGCGTTGGCCAGTTAGGTACGCCTTCAAACATCAGCGTCGTTGCGCCGCAGGCCAGCGGGCCGTACAGCAGGTAGCTGTGACCGGTGACCCAGCCCACGTCGGCGGTACACCAGTAGATGTCGCCCGGATGGTAGTCGAAAACGTATTTAAAGGTGGTGGCCGCGTAAACCAGATAGCCGCCGGTGGTATGCAGCACGCCTTTCGGCTTACCAGTGGATCCGGATGTATAAAGGATAAACAGCGGATCTTCCGCGTTCATCTCTTCCGGCTGATGCTGGTCGCTCGCGTTTTCAATCAGATCGCTCCACCACAGGTCTCGGCCTTCGTGCCAGTCGATGTTGCCGCCCGTGCGTTTGAAGACAATGACGTTATGGATGGATTTCACGTTCGGGTTTTTCAGCGCTTCATCGACGTTTTTCTTCAGCGGAATGCCGCGCCCGGCACGCACGCCCTCGTCAGCGGTGATCACCAGCTTTGAGTTCGAGTCGACGATACGTCCGGCAACCGCCTCCGGCGAGAAGCCACCAAAAATAACGGAGTGGATCGCGCCGATGCGCGCGCAGGCCAGCATAGCCACCGCGGCTTCCGGCACCATCGGCATATAGATCGCCACCACATCGCCTTTTTTAATGCCCTGGGCCAGCAGCACGTTGGCGAAGCGGCAGACGTCGCGATGAAGCTCTTTATATGAGATGTGTTTGCTCTGAGAGGCATCGTCGCCTTCCCAGATAATGGCCGTTTCGTTGCCGCGTTCGGCAAGATGGCGGTCCAGGCAGTTCGCCGCCAGGTTCAGCGTGCCGTCTTCATACCATTTAATGGAGACATTGCCCGGCGCGAAAGAGGTGTTCTTTACCTTCTGATAAGGTGTGATCCAGTCGAGGATGTGGCCCTGTTCACCCCAGAATGCGTCAGGGCTGGAAATGGACTGCTGGTATTTCTCCTGGTACTGCTCCGGGCTTATCAGGCAACGGTCCGCAATGTTTGCGGGAATGTCGTGTTTGTGTATTTGGCTCATGGCTTTTTTTCTCCTTGTAAGATGTTAATAATATGTCGCAAAAACGTTAATAGTAGGGGCTTTACAAGCTTTGTTTAGTATTTGGGCGACAGATCACGCAATGTCTGAAGAGTATGAAAATTGAGCGAATGAAACTTTGAAGGGAAATAATTCATCTGAAGAATTATTCACTTTTTTGTTTGTAAAAGTTTTTTCATAACAATCGGTTATTGATGTGGATTGCTATTAATTACCGTCAATGACGCTTTTTGCAGTGAAATGCCTTGTTCTTTAAGGCTTGCGCAGCATGCCGTGCAAATGATACTCATACGGCGCGTTAAAAAATCCCATAAACCAACGCAACACAATTCATACCCTTTCAGTATGTCTCCATATTCATGCAGTTTTGCTGGTGCGGAGATTTCATTGAGGAAGTCAGTTTCTATGAAAAATTTGAAAGTCAGCCTGGCCTGGCAGATCCTGCTGGCCCTTGTGCTGGGCATCTTGCTGGGCAGTTACCTCCATTACCATAGCGACAGCCGCGAGTGGCTGATTGCGAACCTTCTCTCGCCAGCGGGCGATATCTTTATTCATCTGATCAAGATGATTGTTGTGCCGATTGTGATCTCGACGCTGGTGGTCGGTATTGCCGGGGTAGGTGATGCGAAACAGTTAGGCCGCATCGGCGTTAAAACCATTCTCTATTTCGAAGTGATCACCACGGTTGCCATCATTCTTGGTATCACCCTGGCGAACGTGTTCCAGCCAGGTTCCGGGATTGATATGTCGCAGCTGGCGACGGTGGATATTTCGAAATACCAAAGCACCACCGCCGACGTGCAGAGCCATTCGCATGGGCTGATGGGGACTATCCTCTCGCTGGTGCCGACCAACATTATCGCGTCAATGGCGAAGGGCGAGATGCTGCCGATCATCTTCTTCTCGGTGCTCTTTGGTCTGGGGCTTTCTTCCCTGCCCGCGACGCACCGTGAACCGCTGGTAACGGTGTTCCGCTCTATCTCTGAAACCATGTTCAAAGTTACCCACATGGTGATGCGCTATGCGCCGGTGGGTGTTTTTGCGCTGATCGCCGTAACCGTGGCGAACTTCGGCTTTGCTTCCCTGTGGCCGTTGGCGAAGCTGGTGATTCTGGTGCACTTCGCGATCCTGTTCTTTGCGCTGGTGGTGCTGGGGATTGTGGCGCGCCTGTGCGGGCTGAGCATCTGGATCCTGATCCGCATTCTGAAAGATGAGCTGATTCTGGCGTACTCCACGGCAAGCTCCGAGAGCGTGCTGCCGCGTATCATTGAGAAGATGGAGGCCTACGGTGCACCGGCGTCCATTACCAGCTTCGTTGTACCGACCGGTTACTCCTTCAACCTGGATGGTTCAACGCTGTATCAGAGTATTGCGGCAATCTTTATCGCTCAGCTGTACGGCATTGACCTGTCGCTGTGGCAGGAAATCGTGCTGGTGTTGACCCTGATGGTGACCTCAAAGGGTATCGCAGGCGTGCCGGGCGTCTCCTTCGTGGTGCTGCTGGCGACGCTGGGCAGCGTCGGTATTCCGCTGGAAGGCCTGGCGTTTATCGCCGGTGTGGACCGTATCCTCGACATGGCGCGTACCGCGCTGAACGTGGTGGGTAATGCGCTGGCGGTGCTGGTAATCTCCAAGTGGGAACACAAGTTCGACCGTAAAAAAGCGCTGGCGTATGAACGCGAGGTGCTGGGTCGTTTTGATAAAACGGCTGACCAATGATGTAAAAATGCCGGGTGGCGGCTTCGCCTTACCGGGCCTACATAACCGTAGGCCCGGTAAGCGCAGCGCCACCGGGCAATAATTTACTCTCCGCTCAACGCATCAAACTCTTCACACCCGGTATCAAACCCTTCCGTACAGCTCAGGTTTAACCAGTAAAGCGCTTTCTGTTTATTCGGTGTGATAAAGCCTTTTTCACCCTGCCTGAACAGCATGCCTGCCCAGTACTCCGCATAACCCGTCCGGGACAGAGCCGAACTCCGCTTGAACCACGCCGCAGCCTGCACGTCATCCTGAGGGACTTCAACGCCGTTGGCATAGATCAGCCCCAGCAGCTGTTGCGCGTCTACCGCCGAGTCACTATCGATGTCTTCGGTCGCCGTTTGCAGCAGTTTAATGGCCTGCGGGTAGTCGGTCTTGCCTGCCTGCGTATTCACCAGCACCCGCGCCAGCATGATCGCGCCGCGTTTGCTGCCCGCAATGTTTGCCTGTTGGGCCAGAGCTTTGGCCTGTGCGTAGTCGCCCTGCGTAAAGAGGATTTGCGACAGCAGCGCCATGGCGTCGACATTGCCGCCTTTCGCCGCTTTCTCGGCCCACAGCGCGGCCTGCTTGCTGTCGCCGGAGCTGAAGTACGTATCGGCAAGATAATACTGGGCGCGCGCATCACCGGCTTCCGCCTGTTTTCGATACTGGCTGCCTATCTCATCGGCACGGGCAAAGGCGGTTAAAAATAACAACAACAGAAAAATGGCTTTCATGGATTCTTATCATCGGGGTACATGCCGCGCAGTATAATCGCGGTGACAGAAGAAAAAAACGGGTGCGTTAAGACCTCAGCATCCCACAAGCCGGGCGGAACACGCGTTCCACCCGAAGAGGTTAGCCTGCGTTACAGGCTAATTTCGCCGCCACCTCCTGATGTTCACTCTTTATTGAAAACTCACATAACTTACCGCGAGTAATAAAGGTAAAGATCACTATCGTCAGGCAAATAATAAAAACGATGCCTAACGCAGTTTTTAATGGCGTCATGCCTTTTACTCCTTGTGAAAAAAAGAATAAGAGGCTACTCTCAACTTGTTGGGGTTGAGGGGTAGCCTCGGGTAAATGCAAATTTCCCGGGGCTTTCCACTTTCTGTCCCTCAACAATGCTCAAGACAGAAAGTCTTAAGCACCCGCCGTATATCTTATCCCTCTGAATTAAAATGCAAAGATGTAATTAATTTTCGCGCAAATTACATTTTTCTGCGAGACGTCTTCAGAGAAATATATTGATATTATTAATAGCGATGCCAGAAATAATAATGGGGTGAATATCTCACCCCATTTAGTCAGCGATTAATTAACAGCTTCATCCCATTGCGCTTTCACGCAGGCGGGCTTTCAGCTTGTTATATTCGTCGATCACGTACTGTTCCGCTGCGCGCTGATCCGCTATGGGCTCCACGTTTACGGCGCAGTATTTATACTCCGGCGTTTTGGTTATCGGGCTTAAGTTCTCCGTCACGAGCTCGTTACAGGCGCCAATCCACCACTGGTAGGTCATATAGACCGCGCCTTTGTTCGGACGGTCGCTGACCTGCGCGCGGGTAATGATGCGGCCTTTACGCGAGTTCACCCACACCAGCGCTTCATCTTCAATACCGAGCCGTTCGGCATCGGCGGTGTTGATCTGCGCGTAGCCCGGTTCATCCGCCAGCGCCGCCAGCGCGGCGCAGTTGCCGGTCATGGAACGGCAGGAGTAATGGCCCACTTCACGCACGGTGGAGAGCACCATCGGATACTCGTCGGTGAGTTTATCGATCGGCGCGACCCAGTCGCAGGTGAAGAATTGCGCCAGCCCGTTCGGGGTGTCGAATTTTTCTTTAAAGAGGTACGACGTTCCCTGATCCGCCTCTGACTCATCCCGGCACGGCCACTGGATGTAGCCTAGCTCACCCATTTTTTCATAGGTTGCCCCATAAAAGTCCGGGCACAGATGCCGCAACTCGTCCCAGATCTCCTGGGTGTTGTTGTAGTGCATCGGGTAGCCCATGCGGGTGGCGATTTCGCTGATGATCTGCCAGTCCGTTTTCAGATCCCACTTCGGCTCGACAGCCTTGAAGAAGCGCTGGAAGCCGCGGTCTGCCGCCGTATAGACACCTTCATGCTCGCCCCAGGAGGTCGACGGTAAAATCACATCCGCCGCCGCCGCGGTTTTGGTCATAAAGATATCCTGAACAATCACCAGCTCCAGATCCTCAAACCCTTTACGCACCGCAGACAACTCGGCGTCGGTCTGGAGCGGATCTTCACCCATGATGTAGGCCGCACGCACTTCACCGTGCGCCGCGCGGTGCGGCAGCTCGCTGATGCGATACCCCGTGTGCTCAGGCAGGCTCTCCACGCCCCAGGCCTTCGCGAATTTCTCGCGATTTTCCGGGAATTTGACGTACTGGTAGCCCGGATAGGTGTCCGGCAGCGCGCCCATGTCGCACGCGCCCTGCACGTTATTCTGACCACGTACCGGGTTCACGCCCACATGCGCTTTACCCAGATTGCCGGTCAACATGGCGAGGCTGGTGAGCGAGCGCACGGTTTCCACGCCCTGGTAGAACTGGGTCACGCCCATACCCCACAGAATGGCGGCGGTTTTCGCTCCGGCGTACATCCGCGCCGCCTGGCGGATCTCCTGTGCGCTGACGCCGGTTATCGCCTCTACGGACTCCGGCGTATAGCCTTCGACAATCTTGCGATACTCTTCAAACCCTTCCGTACGGCTCGCGACAAACGCCTGGTCGTAGAGGTTCTCCTCAATAATGACGTGCCCCATCGCATTCAACAGCGCGATGTTTGAGCCGTTTTTCAGTGCGATGTGCATATCGGCAATGCGCGCGGTTTCAATTTTGCGCGGATCGCAGACGATGATTTTCGCCCCGTTCTGTTTGGCGCGAATCACGTGATTCGCGACGATAGGGTGAGAATCCGCCGGGTTATAGCCGAAGATGAACACCAGATCGGTGTTATCTATCTCGTTGATGGCATTACTCATTGCGCCGTTACCGACCGACTGGTGCAGACCTGCAACCGATGGGCCGTGTCAGACGCGAGCGCAGCAGTCGACGTTATTGGTACCAATAACGGCGCGCGCGAATTTTTGCATCACATAGTTGGTTTCATTCCCGGTTCCGCGTGAGGAGCCGGTGGTCTGAATCGCATCCGGGCCATACTTGGCCTTGATGGCGCTAAGGCGCGTGGCAACATAATCCAGCGCTTCATTCCAGGAGACGGCTTCCAGCTTGCCGCCGCGCTCGCGGCGGATCATAGGGGTTTTCAGGCGCGGGGTGAGGATTTGGGTATCGTTAATAAAATCCCAGCCGTAGTACCCTTTCAGGCACAGCGTGCCCTGATTGGTTTTACCCTGCGCCGCTTCCGCCCGGACGATTTTGCCGTTATCGACCACCAGGTGGATCTTGCAACCTGAGGCACAATAAGGGCAAACCGTGACGACTTTTTTCATCACTTTGCTCCAGTTAAACAGTTCTTACCTGCCCAATATGCAGCTTCTATGCCATGTTTTTACTATGGGTATTTCCTGACTTTACGACCCTTTGCGGGGCAAAACCCTGACGAAAAACAGCCAATCGTCAAAATTGACGTGTCGAAAGGGCAGGGGATGTGACATGGATTGAATTTCCGTCACGTAAAAAACAATTCGGCTGGAGCCGGCGGCAGAATGGTTCAGACTTAACATAATTCCCTGACGGAAGCATGCGATGAAACCGGCGATTCTGGTGGTTGATGATGATGTCGCAGTCTGCGAACTGCTACAGGATGTGCTCAGCGAGCACGTCTTTACCGTGTTGACGTGTCACACCGGTCAGGAAGCGGTGAACCGTGTCCAGCAGGACTCCGGCATTGCGCTGGTTCTGCTGGACATGATGCTGCCGGATATCAACGGATTACAGGTTTTGCTGCAGATGCAAAAGCGGCGACCGTCGCTACCGGTGGTGATGCTGACGGGGCTGGGAAGTGAATCAGATGTGGTCGTCGGGCTGGAAATGGGCGCTGATGATTACATCGGAAAACCGTTCAATCCGCGCGTGGTGGTCGCCCGCGTTAAGGCGGTGCTGCGTCGTACCGGCGCGCTGGCCGCGGAGCCTGCCGCGCCGCGCGTTGAGGGTATTGCTTTTAACGGCTGGACGCTGGACACCACCCGCTGCGAGCTGAGCGATCCGCAGCGTAATACCGTGCCGTTAACCCAGGGCGAATATGGCCTGCTGCTGGCATTAACGCAAAACGCCCGCCGGGTACTGAGCCGTGAACAGCTGCTTGAACTGACCCACAGCGAAAGCGCTGAGGTCTTTGACCGCACTATCGACGTGCTGATCATGCGGCTGCGGCGAAAAATTGAGGTCAATCCGCACCAGCCTCTGCTGATCAAAACCATTCGCGGTCTGGGCTATGTTTTTGCCACGGACGTTTCCCATCATGAGAAAGCCGCCTGACCGTTCTCCTGAATAAACGTCTGAAGCTCGGCCAGCGTTTTCGCGCCGTCAATTGCATTAGCCGCCAGCAGGCTGGCCCGCGCGCAGGCGTGCGCCAGATAAATACTCTCCGTCAGCGGCAGGGATTCATGGCAGCCGTATAAAAAGCCCGCGCAAAACGCGTCGCCCGCGCCGACGCTGCCGATAATCTCGTCCTGCGTCAGCTTCCACGACGGAACCCATTGCCCTTTTTCACCCGGCGCTTCACCCCATGCCCCTTCCGGACAGTGGATCACCACCCGCTGTCGCACGCCTGCCGCCAGCAGCTGTGCGGCAGCGTCGGCGATATGGGCCATGTTCAGCGCATCATGGCCGTCGCGGATCTCAAGCCCGCTAAACTCACCGGCTTCCAGCTCGTTAATCACCAGATAATCAAGATGGCGCAGGGCAGGGAGCACCAGCGGCTGATAGCGCGGGTCGCCCTTGCGGGACACCAGATCGAGCGAGGTTTCATACCCCTGATCGTGCATCTGTGCCAGTAACCGCGCGCTGCGGGTGCCAAATTCCTCGTCCGGCATATCCAGGCTGTCGAGCAGCAGCAGATAGCCGAGATGGAAGATCTTCAGCGATCCGTCTAAACGATCGAAGGCGGGAAGATCCAGCAGGCGGTTGGCGCCCGGCGAGTGGAAAAAGGTGCGCTGTCCGCTGGGGTCGGTCATCACCTGCGACATCGACGTTGGGGAGAACGTCGTGCGCTGCACGCGCTGGCGATTGACGTGATACTGGTCGAGCATCGCCAGAATATAGTCTCCGTCGCTGTCTTCCCCAATCAGCCCCACCGCCTGTAACGGCAGGCCGACGTGCATTTTCGCCAGCGTCAGCAGAACGTTGAGTGGCGCACCGCCGGTTGAGCGTTCGCTGTGGGTGATTTCTGCCAGCCAGCCGCGCTCCGGCCACTGTACGATCTGGTGGACGTGATCCACCAGCATATTGCCTGCGGCGACGATCCCTTTGCGTTCCATTAGGCCTGCCCCGCACTGCCGAAGATGCGCATCTGTTCCGCAACCGTATCGGTAATGGCCTCTTCAATGCCCAGCAGCAGCTCGGCAAACTCATCGTAAAGCGATTGGCGGTTCGCCATGCGTTGCTCAACGGCGGCAAGTGCGGCCTGCGACATGCCGGTATAGAAATTGATTTTATGAATACCGAGTTCAATGGCGCGGCGGAAATCAGTGTCGCTTATGCCAGAGCCACCGTGTAAAACCAGCGGCAGGCCCGTCTGCTGGCGAATGGCGTCCAGACGCGGAAAATCAAGCTTCGGCTCGCCCTTGTATTTGCCGTGCGCGTTGCCAATGGCAACCGCCAGCGCATCGATGCCGGTTGAATCAACAAATTCGCGCGCCAGTTGCGGGTCGGTAAAGAAGGCTTCATCCGCATGACCGTACAGCGCGCCACCTTCATCCCCGCCTACCGCGCCCAGCTCCGCCTCTACCGAGACGCCCACCGCGTGGCACATCTTCACCACTTCCCGGGTCTGGCGGATATTTTCCTCATAGCTCAGCGTGGAGCCGTCGAACATCACCGAACTGAACCCTAAACGCAGGGCGCGCACCACCGCCTCAAAATGCAGTCCGTGGTCGAGGTTAAGCACCACGGGAATATCGTGGCGGGCAGCTTCGAATTTCACCGCTTCCACCAGCGACTCCAGAGACACGTACTTAAAATGCACTTCGGCGATGTTGATGATAAACGGCGAGCGTTCCTGCTTCGCGGCGGCAAACAGCGCGCGCAGAAAATGGGAGTCGAGCACGTTGAACGCGCCCAGGGCGTAGCGGTGTTCCCTGGCGTGGGCCAGACCGTCGGCAAGAGAAATCAATGGCATCATTCACTCCTTATATCCGAAACAGGTTGTACTCGTTGCACAGCACCAGCACCGCCGGTTCGTCTTCTTCAATGGTGTTGTAGCGGTCAATGGGCTGTAAAAAGTGGTTGTCGTGTTCATCGTCATTGACCGACGACACTTCGCCCACCAGCACATCACCAAAGCCGCGTTCACCCCAGAAACTGTGGTACAGGCCGGGCGTCAGGCAGATGCTCTCCCCAGGCGTGAGGCGCAGCTGGCTGCCGGGCGCGTGCGTCTGCCGACAGCCGTCTATCGTGACGGTCACGTCGGTGTTTTCGGTCTCTTCATGCGCGCCCGCATTCCATAACTCAATAATCAGATTCCCGCCGCCGCGGTTAATAATGTCCTCCCGCTTGCGCCAGTGAAAATGCATCGGCGTCACCTGGCCGTCGCGGACGTGCATGATTTTTTCGGCATAGCACTTTTCATAGGGTACGCCGTTGGGGGAGCCGTTGCGCAGGGTGAAAAGCGTTAACCCCTGTGCAGCGAAGTTGTTGCCACCAAATGCCGTCACGTCCCAGCCGAGCCTGAGGTCAAACACCTCCTGCCATGCTGCCTGGTCAAGCTGCTGCCATTTTGTCGGCGGAAAGCTGGCAAAAGGGGGGAGATGCACGTCGTGCATGGAGAAGAACTGCCGTGTGTGGCCGAGGATTTCATTGATGTCGGAGCGTTTCATGTGGACTCCTTACTTTTTTTGCCGCTCCCTCACCCTAACCCTCTCCCCAAAGGGGAGAGGGAACTTGAACACCCTCTCCCCTTTGGGGAGAGGGCCGGGGTGAGGGGCTTACTTAACCGTCCACCCCTTATACGTGCCGACGTTCTTTTTATCGATCATCGTCACCGGGATCAGCACAGGCTCTTTCGGCGCAGGTTTGCCCTGAAGAATGTCATAGCCGATCTCCACCGCCTTCGCCGCCATCACCTGCGGATCCTGCGCCGGGGTAGCAACAAACAGCGAGTTTTCGCGCTTCAGGGCTTCTTCACCGTCCGGGCTGCCATCCACGCCAACGATAAAGAATTCGTTGCGTTGAGCCTGTTTAGCCGCCAGATCGGCGCCGATCGCGGTCGGATCGTTAATCGCGAATACGCCGTCGATCTTCGGATTGGCCGCCAGCAGGGAGGTCATGACCTCCAGGCCGCCTTCGCGGCTGCCTTTGGCGTTCTGATTATCCGAGAGCACTTTGATATCCGGGTGGCGCCTGAACTCGGTCTGGCAGCCCTCCACGCGGTTTTGTACCGCAGAAACCGGCGGTCCGTTGATGATCACCACGTTGCCTTTACCTTTCAGGCGGTCGGTAATGTACTTACAGGCCATTTCTCCCGCCTGAGTGTTATCGGAGGTGATGGTCGCATCGGCCCCTTCCGCCGCCACGTCCACCGCCACGACCACGATCCCCGCCTCTTTAGCGCGTTTTACCGCGGGGCCGATCCCTTTGGAATCCGCGGCATTGAGGATGATCATGTCTACTTTCGCCGCAATGAAGTTATCGATCTGCGACACCTGCTGGCCCAGATCGTACCCGCTGGAGACCAGCGTCACCTTGACGTTGTCCCCCGCCAGCTTGCGCGCTTCCAGCTCGGCACCTTTGGTGATCTGCACGAAGAACGGGTTAGCCAGGTCACCCACCGTCACGCCGATGGATTTCAGATCTTTTGCCTGCGCAAACGGGGTTGCGGCCAGCAGCGCGCCAGCACAGAGCGCGGTCACTAAGGGCTTCAATCTCATGCTGTATTCCTCACGTAGGGTATTGTTGTTATGCACTTTGATGGTGTCGGGTACGGTATTTGTCGATCAGCACCGCTATGATGATCACCGCCCCTTTGATCACCAGCTGCCAGAAATAGGAGACGCCCATCAGCGTCATGCCGTTGTTGAGGGTGGCGATGATCAGCGCGCCCACCAGGGTGCCGGTGATCGTGCCGATCCCGCCGACGAAGCTGGTGCCGCCGAGGATCACCGCCGCAATCGCATCCAGCTCGTACCCCGTGCCGAGGTTGCCGTTGGCGCTGTAGAGACGTGAAGCGCTCATCACGCCGCCTAAGCCCGAGAGCAGGCCACTCATGCCGTAGACAAACAGCAGCACCAGCCAGACCTTAATGCCGGTTAAGCGTGCCGCCTGCATGTTGCCACCAACCGCATAGATGTGAACGCCGAGGGTGGTGCGGCGCAGGATGAACCAGCACACCACAATCACCGCCAGGGCGATCACCACCAGCCACGGAATCGGGCCGAGGTAGTTATTGCCGATCCACTCGAAGTTAATGTTGGAGTTAATAACCGTCGTGCCGTCCGCCAACAGGTAGGCCGCGCCGCGCAGCGCCGTATAGGTGCCGAGCGTGACGATAAACGGCGGAAGTCCGGCGAAGGCCACCAGCGCACCGTTGAACAGCCCCAGCACCATACCGAGCATCAGCGCCGCCGGAATGGAGAGCATCGCAAATTCAGGGATAAGCGAGACCACCATCGCCGCCACTGCCGTGGTGCCCAGAATCGAGCCCACGGAGAGGTCAATCCCGCCGGTCAGGATGATGAAGGTCATCCCGGCCGCCAGCACAATGTTGATCGACGCCTGCCGGGTAATGTTGAGCAGATTACTCTCGGTGAAAAAGTTCGGGGCGATAAAGCCAAATACCGCCACAATCAGGATTAAAATCGGCAAAATGCCGATCGTTTGCATCAGATCGCTCATCAGCATTTTTTTGGCGGAGGCGGATTTCGTCACCTGCTGCGGATGGGTTGGAGTTGTCATAATTACACCGCCTGATGATGTGTGTCGTTTACGCCGGTTGCCAGCGTCATGATGTTTTCCTGAGAGATGTCGCGCCCGTGCAGTTCACCCGCAATGCTGCCTTCCCGCATCACGTACACCCGGTCGCTCATCCCTACTACTTCCGGCAGCTCGCTGGAGATCATCAGTATCGCAACGCCTTTGCGCGCCATCTGGTTCATGATGCGGTAGATCTCGCTTTTTGCGCCGACGTCCACGCCGCGCGTGGGCTCGTCCAGAATCAGAATGCGCGGGCCTATCGCCACCCAGCGGGAGATCAGCAGTTTTTGCTGGTTGCCGCCGGAGAGCCCGCCCGCGCGCACCTGTGAATGGGGCACGCGGATATTGAGCAGGGCGATGGCGTCATCGGAAATCGACTGCGCTTTTTTGCGGTTCAGCCAGCCGAAGGTGGCGTCGCGCTCCAGCGTCGCCATAGTGATGTTCTCCTGCGCCGCCAGCTCCAGAAACAGACCTTGCTCCTTGCGGTTCTCGGTAAGAAAACCGATGCCGTTCTCAATGGCCGCGCGCGGGGAGTGGATCACCACCGGTTCGCCGTCCACCTCAATCATGCCGCCGGTGGCTTTGCGCACGCCGAAGATCAGCTGCGCCAGCTCGGAACGCCCGGCCCCGACCAGCCCCGCCAGTCCGACGATTTCACCGGAGCGCACCTGCAAACTACTGGGCTGCACTTTTTTGCCGTCGGTGAGGTGGTGGACGTTAAGACGCGGGCTGCCGAGGGGAATATCGCGCTCTTTGTTAAACAGATCGCTGAGCGGACGGCCCACCATCATGCGCACCAGCTCGGAGGCGTTGAGCCTGTCGCGCGTCAGGCTGCCGACGTATTGCCCGTCGCGCAGCACGCTGACGCGGTCCGAGAGTTCATACACTTCCGCCATCCGGTGGCTGATGTAAATAATCGCCATGCCTTCATCGCGCAGGCGCAAAATCAGTTCGAACAGACGGTGGGTTTCGCGTGAGGAGAGGGCGGCGGTAGGTTCGTCCATCACCAGAATGCGGCTGTTGCGGTGCAGGGCGCGGGCGATCTCCACCTGCTGCTGCTCGGCGATCGTCAGCTTCATGACCAGGTCGGTGGCGCTGAACTGCGCGCCCAGACGGTCAATGACCGCCTGCGCCTGGGCAGCCATCTCTTTGCGCTGGACCAGCCCGCCGCGCGACAGCTCGCTGCCGAGAAAAATGTTTTCTGCCACGGTCAGGTTAGGAGCAAGCTGCATCTCCTGATAAATCAGGGTAATGCCTGCGGCCAGCGCATCTTTCGGACCTTTGATGTGAAACGGCTTACCGTCGATGAGGATGTCGCCGCTGCTGGCGGTATAGGCACCTGCGAGGATCTTCATCAGCGTGCTTTTTCCGGCGCCGTTTTCCCCCATCAGCGCGTGGATCTCACCGGGGAAAACCGTCAAATCCACGCCCTTGAGCGCGTGGAAATTGCCAAAGGTTTTGGCAATGTGGCGCATCTCTAAAACCGGGGTTCTGCTCATGGCGGATCTCCTGTGAATGTCGATATCTGCACTTCATCACAGGCGCGTAAATGCAAAATGTCAGAAGCTGTTCATATTTGTCATAGTTATGAATAGCTAATCGCCATCACATTTTCCTTTTCCTTTTCCCTTTCCCTGTGGGAGAGGGCCAGGGTGAAGGCACCAATCCGCAGAGGAGCCCAAACCCATGTCTTCACGCCCCCCGTTCTTCACCAGCGCCCGCGGACGCCTGCTGATTTTTAATCTGCTGGTGGTCGCCGTCACGCTGATGGTCAGCGGTGTGGCGGTGCTCGGCTTTCGTCACGCCAGCCAGATCCAGGAGCAGGTCCAACAGCAAACGCTGGATGACATGACCGGCAGCATGAACCTCGCCCGTGATACCGCAAATGTGGCAACGGCGGCGGTGCGGCTGTCGCAGGTGGTCGGTGCGCTGGAGTACAAAGGCGAAGCCGAGCGGCTGAAACAGACGCAGATGGCGCTGCGCCACTCGCTGGATCAACTTGCCGATGCGCCGCTGGCGCAGCAGGAGCCGGCGCTGGTGGCGCGAATTATTCGCAGGAGTAATGAATTACAGCAGAGCGTGACGGGAATGCTGGAGCGCGGGCAAAAGCGGCATCTGGAGCGTAACGCGCTGCTCAGCTCGCTCTATCAAAGCCAAAGCTACCTGCGTCATTTGCAGGATATCAACCGCCGTTACGCGAGCAATGTGCCAGACGCCCGACAGCTTGCAGAGATGGACAGGCTGATCGTTGCCGCCATTGATACCCCTTCACCGCGCGCCACGGTGCAGCAGCTGGATGCAGTAACCGCGGGGTTATCCGCGAGCGCCCTGCAACCGGTGGCCAACCTGGTGCTCCCGGATTTTAATGATGAGCTGCGCAAGCTCGCACCACTGTCGACGCAGCTGGAGGAGAGCGAACTGTCCATCAGCTGGTACATGTTCCACATCAAGGCGCTGGTGGCGATATTAAATAGCGACATTAATCAGTACGTTGAACAGGTGGCGCAGGCTTCCCGGCTTCGCACGGCCCAGAGCCATCACGAGCTGCAATCCATCAGCGTGTTTATCAGCATCTTCGCGGTGCTGGCGCTGATCATCACCGGCTGTGCCTGCTGGTATATTTACCGCAATCTGGGCTCCAACCTGACGGCTATCTCAAGGGCGATGTCGCGTCTCGCTCACGGGGAGCAGGATGTGTCGGTGCCCGCGCTACAGCGGCGTGATGAGCTGGGGGAACTGGCGCGCGCGTTTAACGTTTTCGCCCGCAATACCGCTTCGCTGGAGCACACCACGCGGCTGCTGAAGGAGAAGACCTCACAGATGGAGGTTGACCGCATCGAACGTCAGGGGCTGGAGGAGGCGCTGCTGCACAGCCAGAAAATGAAGGCGGTCGGGCAACTGACGGGTGGCCTGGCGCATGATTTTAATAACCTGCTGGCGGTGATTATCGGCAGTCTGGAGCTGACCGATTCGGCATCACCGGACGCGCCGCGCATCACCCGTGCGCTTAAAGCCGCGGAACGCGGAGCCATGCTCACCCAGCGTCTGCTGGCCTTCTCGCGCAAGCAATCCCTGCATCCACATGCGGTAGAGATGAAGCCGCTGCTGGAGAACCTGAGCGAGCTGATGCGGCACTCGCTTCCCGCCACGCTGACGCTGGATATTGAAGCGCAAACCCCGGCGTGGCCCGCATGGATTGACGTCAGCCAGCTGGAAAACGCCATTATCAACCTGGTGATGAACGCCCGTGATGCAATGGAGGGGCAAAACGGTGTGATTAAAATTCGCACCTGGAACCAGCGTGTGACCCGCAGCGACGGGCGCAGGCAGGACATGGTCGCGCTGGAGGTGATTGACCACGGCTGCGGGATGTCGCAGGAGGTGAAATCGCAGGTCTTTGAACCGTTCTTCACCACCAAACAGACCGGCAGCGGCAGCGGGTTAGGGCTGTCGATGGTGTACGGCTTTGTGCGCCAGTCGGGTGGTCGCGTTGAGATCGAAAGCGCGCCGGGGCAGGGAACCACCGTGCGGCTCCAGCTGCCGCGCTCGACGCTGCCCGCGTTCTCCGATGATGCCGCGCTGGCGACCACGGCCCCGGCAGAAAGTGAGCTGCTTGTGCTGGTCCTGGAAGATGAGGCGGGCGTGCGGCAGACCCTGTGCGAGCAACTGCACCAGCTTGGCTACCTGACGCTTGAAGCCGAAAACGGCGAGCAGGCGTTGAACATGCTGGACGCATCACCGGATATCGGCATGTTTATCAGCGACCTGATGTTGCCGGGCGGCCTGAGCGGTGCGGAGGTGATCGGCCATGTACGCAGCCACTATCCGCAGTTGCCGGTTCTGCTGATCAGCGGGCAGGATTTGCGCCCGGCGCATAACCCGCAGCTGCCGGACGTTCCGTTACTGCGAAAACCGTTCACCCGCGCACAGCTGGCGCAGGCGCTGCGCAAGGTGATGGTAATTTGAGATTCCTCCGCTACTCCCGCTAACAGCCAGTCATTACTTTAAGGCCAGTTCACCTGCGAGTCTGGCCTTATGAAACGTTACTCTACCGCTCTGTTATTGGGTCTGCTGACTTTAACCAGCCAACTGGCGCATGCCGATGTGATTGATGATGCTATTGGCAATATTCAGCAGGCGATCAACGACGCCTATAACCCCGGCAGCAGCCGTAATGACGATGACGACGATCGTTACGATCGCAGCCGTCAAACCGACAGCCGCCAGTACGACGATCGTCGCCGGCAGTTAGAAGACCGACGCCAGCGCTTAGACGAGCGTCAGCGGCAGCTGGATGACGACCGGCGTCGGTTAGAGGAGGATGAGCGCCGGTTAGAGGATGATTACGATCGGTGGTAAACCCCGGTATCGCAACGCGTAGGCCGGGTAAGGCGCAGCCGCCACCCGGCAAAACCTAATCCAGCACCAGTACCATCCCGTCATACCCCGCTTCAATGCCGGACGGCAGCGGGTTATCCATCATCCAGACGTCAAACTGATGGCTGATATGCGTCAGGATCACCTGCGGACAGCCAATCACCTCGTTCAGCGCAATCACCGTATTCAAATCACAGTGGTTGCGCGGCGTCTCCTGGCGCGGTTCATGGCTACAGTCAATAATCATCGCCTGCGGCTGATTATTTAGCAGAAACGTCACCGTTTTATCCGGTAGCCCGGCGGTATCAGAAAGCCACGCCACGCGGCTGTGGGCGGACTCCAGCAGATAGCCAAATGTGAGTTTTGAATGGTTGAGCGGCAGCGGCGTGACCCGCAAGCCCTGAAGTTCAAACGTTACAAACGGCTCTACCGTGTGGCTGAAATCGAGAAGGCCCGGATGTTTGAACAGGTCGTCACAGCCTGCGTCGTCCGGCGGACCGTAAACCGGAATGGTCGCCCCCACGCCCCAGCGCAGAGGAAACAGCCCCTGAACGTGATCCATATGATAGTGGGTAAGCAAAAACTGCCTGAAACTCCCTGCGGGCCAGTCGTCCATCAGGTGTGGAATACCTGCGTCCAGCAAGGTGACCGCATCGTTGAATTTCACCGCCGCGCTACAGGGGCGACGGCGATGGTTTTCCTGCAAACGCGCCCGTCGGCACGCCGCGCAGTCGCAGCCAAACACCGGCACCAGCTGCGCCCCTCCCGTTCCTGTCAGCGTGATCGTCAGACTCATAACGCACCTCTACAGCGGTTTGGTGAAGCGGAAATGGCTTTGCGTATACCCTTCACGTACATAAAAACGGTGCGCGTCCACGCGCTTCACGCTGGTGGAAAGCTCGGTCAGCTCGGCGCCTGCCTGGCGTGCGATCTCCTCTGCCCAGGCCAGCAGCTGGCTGCCCACTTTCAATCCGCGCGCCTGCGGCATCACCACCAGCTCCTGGATCTCGCCGATCCAGCGGGCGTGGTGCAGGTGAAACTGCATGTGCAGGCCGATCATCCCGATGATCTTCCCGTCCAGCTCGGCCAGCTGGTAGCGCATATTGTGATCCTGCAAGTTGGCCAGATACCCGGCGTGAAACGCCTGATGATCGAACTCGGCCTGCTTAAGTTCGCAGATCAGAGCGTAAACGATCGGCGCATCGTCGGCGGTGGCGGGGCGAAGCTGGCAGTCAGGCATGCTGTTTCTCCTTCTGGCGAATAAGCGATAGAAAGGTCTCGACTGACTGTAGCAAACTTCCGTCGTTATTGAGGAGATGGCAACCCGACGGGGTGTAGCGCGCCGCCCGTTCCAGCCGCTGGTCGATCTCGCGTGCGTTTTCGCGTCCCCGCTTTTGCAGCCGGCTACGCAGAACCTCCGGGGAAACCTGCAAACAGACCGGGAGCAGCGCCGCTTCGTACCGGGCGCGAGCCTGCGGGAGATGCGCCCGTGAGCCGTTAACCAGCACGTCGAACCCCGCGTGCAGCCAGAGGTCGATCTCAATGCCGACGCCATAGTAGTAACCGTTGGCATGCCAGCTTAGCGCCAGCAGGTTTTGTCCGGCGCGGGTAAAAAACTCCTGCTCGCTCAGGGCGATATGGTTTTCGCTTCCGGCGTTGGCATCGCGCGTGATATAGCGGTGCGCCACCAGCAGCTGTGAGTGTTCCCGCTGCCGTAACGCCGACAGCAGGCTGTCCTTCCCGGAGCCGGACGGGCCCATTAACCAGATGAGTCTTCCCATCAGAATACCCTTTTTCCCTGACGCCAGACGTGGTCGATATGAATGTGCTCGCCCTTACGGTGCGCCAGCACCAGATCGGCCCGTTTCCCCTCGGCAATTTCCCCGCGATCGTGAAGATTAAGCGCCGAGGCCGGGTTTTTCGTCACCAGGCGAATCGCCTGCGGCAGCGTGAAGCTATTGCCTTCGTCGTCCGCGACGCGGAAGGCCGCGTCCAGCAGGCTGGCGGGGTAATAGTCAGATGAGAGGATATCCAGCAGGCCGAGGGAGGCGAGCTTGCTTGCCGCCACGTTTCCGGAGTGCGACCCGCCGCGCACGATGTTCGGCGCACCCATTAGCACGTTCATGCCATGCTTACGCGATGCCTCTGCCGCCTCGAACGTGGTGGGAAATTCGGCGATCACGCTCCCAAGCTGGTGGGATTCGCGAACATGGTCGTGCGTGGCATCATCATGGCTGGCCAGGGCAATATTACGGTCACGGCACATCGCGGCAATGGAGAGACGATTCGGCTGCGACCACCGCGCCGCAAGCTGGAGCTGCTCTTCTTCATAGCGCGCCATCTCGGCATCATTGAGCGCGTATTTGCCCTGATAGTATTCGCGATACTTTTCAATGTTGGCGAACTGGCGCTGCCCCGGCGAGTGATCCATCAGGGAAACCAGCGAGACCGGCTCGCGGCCCACCAGCTTTTCAAACAGCGGCAGGGTAGTGTGGTGCGGCAGCTCGCAGCGCAGGTGCAGGCGGTGCTCGGCGCGGTTGAGGCCGCGCTTTTGCGTCTCCTCCACGGCGTTGATCATCTTCTCCAGGTTCTCCAGCCGATCGCCGCCGTCGCGCACGTCGCCGATCGCCACCGCGTCCAGCACCGTGGTGATGCCGCTGGCGACCATCAGCGCGTCGTGGCTGCTCATCGCTGAATGCGCGGGCCAGTCGACCTTCGGGCGGGGCGTGAAAAATTTATCAAGATTATCGGTATGCAGCTCAATCAGCCCCGGCAGCAGCCAACCGCCTTCGCCATCCATCGCGTCCGGTGAGCGGCTCTGGGTTTCAGCAAAGGCGCGGATGACACCGTCCCGGACCTCAACCGAGCCGTTCACGACTTCATTTTCCAGTACCAGCCTGACGTTATTGATAATCATACGTTTGTCCCCATCGGGTGCAGTCTGTCCGCCACGCGATGGCGTACGGCGTCGTCGTGGAAGATCCCGACGATCGCCGCGCCGCGCGCTTTGGCCTGTTCGATCAGTTCCATCACCGCTGCGCTGTTTTTACTGTCGAGCGAGGCGGTGGGTTCATCCAGGAGTAAAATCGGGTAATCGACGATAAAGCCGCGGGCGATGTTCACGCGCTGCTGTTCGCCGCCGGAAAAGGTCGACGGGGCGAGGTGCCACAGACGCTCCGGTACGTTGAGACGCGTCAGCAGGCTGGCGGCTTTAGCGGCGCAGGTTTCGCGCGGCACGCCGAGATCCAGCAGGGGCTGCATGACCAAGTCCAGGGCGGAGATCCGCGGGATCACCCGCAGGAACTGACTGACCCAACCGATCGTCGAGCGGCGTACTTCCAGCACCTTGCGCGCGGGAGCCTGGACCAGATCGACCCATTCATTGTTATGGCGGATATGAATATGGCCTTCGTCCGGCAGGTAGTTGGCATACAGGGAGCGCAGCAGGGTGGATTTTCCGCTGCCGGAATGGCCATGCAGCACCACGCATTCGCCGTTGCTGACCTCTAATGAGGCATTTTGCAGTACCGGCAGGCGGACACCGTTTTGCTGGTGGAGCACAAAGGTTTTACTGACATTTTCAACGTGGATCATTTTTGCCTCGCGATTCGTTTTGCCGGGTGGCGGCTTCGCCTTACCCGGCCTACGGGTGCGGTGTTCGTTTTGCCGGGTGGCGGCTTCGCCTTACCCGGCCTACGGGTGCGGTGTTCGTTTTGCCGGGTGGCGGCTTCGCCTTACCCGGCCTACGGGTGCGGTGTTCGTTTTGCCGGGTGGTGGCTTCGCCTTACCCGGCCTACGGGTGCGGTGTTCGTTTTGCCGGGTGGTGGCTTCGCCTTACCCGGCCTACGGGTGCGGTGTTCGTTTTGCCGGGTGGTGGCTTCGCCTTACCCGGCCTACGGGTGCGGTGTTCGTTTTGCCGGGTGGTGGCTTCGCCTTACCCGGCCTACGGGTGCGGTGTTCGTTTTGCCGGGTGGTGGCTTCGCCTTACCCGGCCTACGGGTGCGGTGTTCGTTTTGCCGGGTGGTGGCTTCGCCTTACCCGGCCTACGGGTGCGGTGTTCGTTTTGCCGGGTGGTGGCTTCGCCTTACCCGGCCTACGGGTGCGGTGTTCGTTTTGCCGGGTGGTGGCTTCGCCTTACCCGGCCTACGGGTGCGGTGTTCGTTTTGCCGGGTGGTGGCTTCGCCTTACCCGGCCTACGGGTGCGGTGTTCGTTTTGCCGGGTGGTGGCTTCGCCTTACCCGGCCTACGGGTGCGCTGTTCGTAGGCCGGGTAAGCGCAGCGCCACCCAGCAACAGCGCCCTCAGTTCTGCAACACCGACGACACCAGCAGCTGGGTATACGGATGATGCGGATCGTCGAGCACCCGGTCGGTTAACCCACTTTCCACCACCTGACCCTGCTTCATCACCAGAAGACGGTCCGCCAGCAGGCGCGCGACGCCTAAATCATGGGTGACAATCACCACCGCCAGGTTCAGCTCCACCACCAGGCCGCGCAGCAGGTCGAGCAGGCGAGCCTGCACGGATACGTCCAGCCCGCCGGTCGGTTCGTCCATAAACACCAGCTTCGGATGGGTGACGAGATTGCGGGCAATCTGTAAACGCTGCTGCATGCCGCCGGAGAAGGTGGTCGGCAAGTCGTCGATGCGCGAGGCGGGGATTTCAACTTCCTCCAGCCAGTGCTGCGCCGTGGCGCGGATATTGCCGTAGTGGCGTGCGCCGGTGGCCATCAGCCGTTCGCCGATGTTGCCCCCCGCTGACACCTGACGGCGCAGGCCGTCCATCGGGTGCTGATGCACCACGCCCCACTCGGTGCGCAGCAGGCGGCGGCGCTCGGCTTCGCTCATGCCGTACAGCGACACGCCCTCATACAAAATGTCGCCATTCTGCGGCGTCAGGCGCGCGGAGATGGACTTCAGCAGGGTGGTTTTACCGGAGCCGGACTCGCCGACAATGCCCAGCACTTCGCCCGGCCACAGCTCAAACGACACGTCGCTAAAGCCTTTGCCCGGCGCATAAAGGTGAGTCAGGTTGTTAACCGAAAGCAGCGGTTTCATTGGCTGTTCGCCTCGCTCTGTTGGCGGCAGTAATCGGTGTCGGAGCAGACAAACATCCGTTTGCCCGTGTCGTCCAGCACCACTTCATCCAGATAGCTGTGTTTGGATCCGCAGATGGCGCACGGCTCGTCCCACTCCTGCACCGTAAACGGGTGATCGTCGAAATCCAGGCTCTCTACGCGGGTAAACGGCGGTACGGCGTAGATGCGTTTTTCACGTCCGGCACCAAAAAGTTGCAGGGCGGGCATCATGTCCATCTTCGGGTTATCGAATTTCGGGATCGGCGACGGGTCCATCACGTAGCGGCCGTTCACCTTCACCGGGTAGGCGTAGGTGGTGGCGATATGGCCGAAGCGGGCGATGTCCTCATACAGTTTGACCTGCATGATCCCGTACTCTTCCAGGGCGTGCATGGTGCGGGTTTCGGTTTCCCGCGGCTCGATAAAGCGCAGCGGCTCCGGGATCGGCACCTGGAAAATCAAAATCTGATCTTCAGTCAGCGGGGTCTCCGGAATGCGGTGACGGGTCTGGATCAGCGTCGCGTCTTCGGTTTTTTCAGTGGTGTTGACGCCCGTTACGCGCCTGAAGAAGTTGCGGATCGACACGGCGTTGGTGGTGTCGTCTGCCCCCTGGTCGATGACCTTCAGCACGTCCGCTTCGCCAATCACGCTGGCGGTGATTTGAATACCGCCGGTGCCCCAGCCGTAGGGCATCGGCATTTCGCGGCCGCCGAACGGCACCTGGTAGCCGGGGATCGCCACAGCCTTAAGGATGGCGCGGCGGATCATGCGTTTAGTTTGCTCGTCCAGATAGGCAAAGTTGTAGCCGCTTAAGTTAGCCATTGGCGCGCTCCCGTTGCAGGCGTTTCAGCAGTTCCAGTTCGGCCTGGAAATCGACGTAGTGCGGCAGCTTGAGGTGCGAGACAAAGCCCGCGGCCTCAACGTTATCCGCGTGGGCCAGCACGAACTCTTCGTCCTGTGCCGGGCCTGCAATATGCTCGCCGTAGTCCGGCGCCTGGAGCGCACGGTCAACCAGCGCCATCGCCATCGCCTTGCGCTCGCTCAGGCCATACACCAGCCCGTAGCCGCGGGTAAAGTGTGGATCTTCATTTTCTGGCGCGACAAAACCGTTGACCATTTCGCACTCGGTCATCAGCAGTTCACCGATGTTCACCGCAAACCCCAGCTCTTCTGGCACAATTTCGACATCGAGATAGCCGCTGCGGATCTCTGCCGCGAACGGGTGGTTGCGCCCGTAGCCACGCTGCGTGGAGTAGGCCAGCGCCAGCAGATAGCCTTCGTCGCCGCGCATCAGCTGTTGCAGACGGGACGAGCGCGAACAGGGATAGACCGGCGGCGTGCGGGTGATGTCATCCGGTGTGCTGCCGGTGTCTTCTTCCGCCTTCGCCAGCCCCTGGTTTGCCAGCAGGCTAAAGACGTGCGGGGAGGCGTCTTGTTCAGCGTCAGAGGCGCTGAGCTGCGGTGTTTCACCGTTCGCCAGCAGAGCGAAGTCCATCAGACGATGGGTGTAGTCGTAGGTGGGGCCAAGCAGCTGGCCGCCAGGAATATCTTTATACACCGCAGAAATACGGCGCTCTAAACGCATTTCCGCCGTATTTACCGGCTCGCTCACCGCCAGCTTCGCCAGCGTAGTGCGGTAAGCGCGCAGCAGGAAGATGGCTTCCACGTTATCGCCGCTGGCCTGTTTCAGCGCCAGCGCCGCCAGCTCACGGTCCGCGATGCCGCCTTCGGTCATCACGCGGTCGACGGCCAAATTTAACTGCTGTTCAATCTGGGCGACGCTCAGCTCGGGAAGAGCGTCATCCCCCCGGCGTCTGTGCGCCTGCAAGGCATGGGCGGCGGCGATCGCCTTCTCGCCCCCTTTGACGGCAACGTACATCAGCACACCTCCACGTGGGTAGTTCGCGGGATCGCCAGCAGGCGCTCGCCGCAGGTCAGGAGCAGGTCAATGCCGAGCGGGAACGGATGCGGGCGCTCGGTCAGCTCATGAATGATGCACTCCGGCAGCTGGGGGGCGACCATCCGCTCGTCGGCGATGCCTGCACCCGTCAGGCGAAGCATGCGACCACCGCTCAGGCTGGAGACCTGCAAAATCAGCGTGGCGCTGGTTTCCGGGGCGACGGCGCTGCCTTCGCTCAGGGCGTTAAGCTGCTCGTGGCTGATTTGCTCGTCTGCCACGGCGAAGACCGCCTGCTGGGGCTGCTCGACCAGCGGCGCGTTGGTATGAAAGCGCAGGTTCTGGCTGGCGATATCGTTCAGCAATGCCCCTGACAGCCATACCGGCGTGTCGTTGTCCGCCAGCGTCAGCAGCACGCTGGTAGAGGCGAGATTCAGCGGCAGCCAGCCCTGCGAAAGCTGGTGCAGCGAGACGATCACGCCGGGCTCGCTCATGGCTTTCAGCAGGCGACGGAAACTCTGTTGGGCATCCTGGACGGCCAGGGTAAAGGCAGGTTGAAGCGTCATGCGTTGTCTCCGCGAACGAGCGTAAAGAAGTCGACCCGGCTGGTATTCACTTCGGCCTGACGCGCGGCAAGGCGTGCGGCGCGGTCAGCTTCCAGCGGGGCAATAAGGGTTTCCATTAAGGTCTGAAAATGCGGCTGTTCCTGTAAAAGCGCGTCGATCACGGCGCAGCGCTCGGCGTGTGTTTTGTCGCGCCCAAGTACGTAGCCGTAGCCCAGCGTGCCGCTGCTCAGGCGGATCACCGCGCGGGTGAGGGTGGCATCGCCGGCGAAGAAGCGCTCGCCGGTGCCGCCCATGCGTGCCTGGATCTGCACCAGGCCGATCTCCGGCGCGCGGATCGTGTCGTAGTCCGGCGTCAGGCCGAGCGCGTTCATGCGGGCAGCCAGCGCAGCAGGCTGGCTGTGGGCCAGCACGCGCATCCAGCGCTGACGAGTGGAGGTGTCGAAGTGCATTCAGTGCTCCATGGTAAATTCAATCATGTCGGCGCGGGTCAGGCTGACGGAGTATTCCGTTGCGTTGACGTCGCCGTCACGGTGGTTGAGGGTGCGCACGCAGAGCAGCGGGGCCATGTTGGGGATCTCCAGCACCTTGCTCTCTTTAGCCTGCGCGCGGCGGGCGCTGATGCGCGTCTGGGTGCGTTTGAGCGCGATACCCGTCGCCTCCTGAAGAAAATCATGCAGGGAACCGCTGGCGAAATGTTGCAGCACGGGCCAGAGGGAGAGGTCCGCGAAGTAGTGGTCGATCTGACAGACCGCCACGCCGTTCACCCGGCGCAACGTGCGCAGGTGAACGACGTTGTCGCCCTCCTGAATCCCCAGCGCGTCCGCTACGTGGCGGGAGGCCGGGCGCAGGACAGACAGCAGCTTTTCGCTGGTGGGGTGGCTGCCCTGATCGAGCAGGTTCTGGCTAAAACGCGCCTGAGCATTGAGCGGGTAGTCAAACGGGCGCATCAGCACCAGCACGCCGACGCCCTGACGACGCTGGACCCAGCCGCGCTCCACCAGCTGATCGATGGCGCGACGCAGGGTGTGGCGATTCACTTCGTAGCGGTCGGCAAGCTGCTGCTCGGCAGGCAGGTAGTCGCCGCACCGATAGTGCGTGCGCAGCTCCACTTCGAGCTTTGCCGCAATCTCTTGCCAGCGGGTAGGGTAACTGGTCGGATGTCTGGATAAGTGCATACCAATCAAAGCCTCGCTTCTCAGATGAAGTGCTTACGCAAGCGTTGAGAGAGGAAATCCAGCAGGCTGACGGTGACGATGATAAGCACCATCAATGCGCAGGTTTGCTGGAACTGGAAACCGCGAATCGCTTCCCACAGGGTGACGCCAATACCGCCTGCGCCCACCATGCCGACCACGGTGGCGGAGCGAACGTTGGACTCGAAGCGGTATAGCGAATAGGAGATGAGCAGCGGCATGACCTGCGGCAGGACGCCGTAGAGGATCTCTTCGATTTTGTTCGCGCCGGTTGCGCGGATGCCTTCCACCGGGCCGGGCTCGATGGCTTCAACCGCTTCGGAGAGCAGCTTGGAGAGTACGCCGGTGGTGTGGATGAACAGCGCCATCACGCCAGCGAACGGACCCAGGCCGACGGCGACCACGAACAGCATCGCAAAGACCATTTCGTTGATGGCGCGGCAGGCATCCATCAGGCGACGCATCGGCTGGTTGATCCACCACGGCACGATGTTTTCGGCGCTCATCAGGCCAAACGGAATGGAGAGGATCACGGCGAGGGCGGTGCCCCAAACGGCGATTTGCAGGGTGGTGGCCATTTCACTGAGGTAGTCCTGCCACTGGCTGAAGTCCGGCGGGAAGAAGTCGGCGGCGAAGGTCGCCATGTTGCCCGAGTCCCTGAAGAGCAGCAGCGGATCCATCTCCGCGCCCTTCCAGGAGATAACGAGCACCGCCAGCAGAACGGCCCAGCTTATGAGCGAGAACCAGCTGCGCTTTGGCGGCGGGAGGGTGATGGTTTGCATGTTGGCTCCTTAATCTGTTCTCCCTCTCCCTGTGGGAGAGGGCCGGGGTGAGGGCATCAGCGTGCGCCTTTCCCCCTCACCCTAACCCTCTCCCTCAAGGGAGAGGGGACTTGAGTTACTGCACCGCTTTATTCACGCTGGTCATCGCGCCGAGCGCGGCGGTCAGGCGGTCGAGATCGTCCAGCTGCGCCTGAATTTCCGACACTTTGCTGGTCTTCTCTTCTTCCTTCAGACCTTTGTTGTCCTTCACGCCCTGCATCTGTTTAAACAGCGCCAGCTGGCGAATCGGCACCAGCTGCAAATCGCTGGACGCGCGGAACGGTGCCCAGCCCAGGTGCGCCAGCACCGCTTTCTCTTCCGGCGTTTTGCCGTAGTTCATAAAGAAGTCGTAGACCTTGTCTTTGGTGCTTTCGGAGAGGTTTTTACGCCACACGATCGGGTCGCCCGGGATCAATGGCGATTTCCAGATCACCTTCAGCGCTTTCAGCTTGTCCGGCGCGGAGGTCTTCAGCTTGTCGAGGTTTTCAGTGTTGTTGGTGGCAACGTCTACCTGCTTGTTCGCTACGGCCAGGGCGTTGGTTTCGTGGCTGGCGTTAACCGTGCGCTTGAAGTCGCTGGCGGAGATGTTGTTTTTCGCGAAGACGTAGTAACCCGGGACGAGGAAGCCGGACGTAGAATTCGGGTCGCCGTTACCAAAGGTCAGCTCTTTGCGTTTGGCGAGCATATCGTTGAGGTTGTTGATCGGGCTGTCTTTGTTAACGATCAGCACGCTCCAGTAGCCCGGGGAGCCGTCTGCTGCAACGGTCTGGGCAAAGACCTGGCCGTTGGCGCGATCTACCGCTTCCATGGCAGAGAGGTTGCCGTACCACGCGATGTCGACTTTGTTGAAGCGCATTCCCTGGATAATGCCCGCGTAGTCCGGGGCGAAGAAGGCGTTCACTTTGATCCCCAGTTTGGTTTCCATATCTTTCAGGAACGGTTCCCACTGCGGCTTCAGGTTTTGCTGTGATTCCGTTGAAATGATGCCAAAGTTCAACGCTTTTTCCTGTTCCTCTGCCCAGGCCGGGCTTAACAGGGTGCTGATGCTGAACATGCTGGTGAAGGCCAGCGCGGCAACGGCTTTGTAGTTCATTTCCATTCCTCGTTATCGGGGCGTTAAGCAGCCTGCGCGCGTTCTTCGACGCGGTTTACGCTGCGGTAGAGATGATCAAAACGTTCGTTATCAAACTGATGGCTGGCGCCATCGAAGAACACGTGGCCCTGACGCAGGGCGACGATGCGCTCGCAGTAGCGCAGGGCGTAATCCACCTGATGCAGCGTCACCACCACGGTGATGCCGTCGTTCTGGTTGATGTCGCGCAGGGTTTCCATCACGATGCGGGCCGATTCCGGATCCAGCGAGGCGATAGGCTCATCGGCCAGAATGATTTTGGCTTTCTGCATCAGGGCGCGGGCGATGGCGACGCGCTGCTGCTGTCCGCCGGAGAGCGTTGAGACGCGCTGGTGGGCAAAATGCGCCATGCCGACGCGGGTCAGCGCCTGTAAGGCTTCTTGTTTCTGGGAAGGGGAGAACCAGCGCAGGCAGGTGCGCCAGAACGGGGTGCTGCCGAGCGCGCCAATCAGCACGTTCTCGAGCACCGTCAGGCGGTTCACCAGGTTGAACTGCTGAAAGATATAGCCCGTCTGCGCGCGGCTTTTGCGAATATCGCTCGCCAGACGCCCCGCATGTTGCACGGTGTTACCCAGCAGCTCGACGCGGCTTTCCGGCGTTTTGTCACAGGTAATGAGGCCACTTAAGTGACGAAGAAGGGTGGATTTTCCTGAACCGGATGGCCCCAGCAGCGCCACCATTTCGCCCTGCTGGACGGTCAGATCAACGGCATGCAGCGCCTTGTTGTGATGGAAGGTTTTGCTCAGTTTCTCGACGCGAATGACAGTTTGCATGTGCTGGGCCTCACGATAAATGTGGCCTCATGCTGGCGCATCAATATGACATTCAGGTTAAGTGTTGGTTGCGGGAGTTTGAAGAGTTGAGGGGGATTTGATGACAATCACCGTAGGCCCGGTCAGCGCAGCGCCACCGGACGCTGTTGCCGGATGCGCTGCGCTTATCCAGCCTACGATTTAACGACGTTAATCATCCACGGCACGCCGTATTTGTCGGTCACAGTGCCGAATCCGTGCGCCCAGAAGGTCTCCTGCCAGGCCATTTCAATATTGCCGCCATCGGCGAGGTTGTCGAACCAGCGCTTGCCTTCCGACACATCCTGGGTGTCGAGCACCAGTGTGAAACCCGCGTATTGCGCGCTGCTGCCAGGCGGTATCCCGTCGCTCATCATAATGTCGCTGCCCGCGATGCGGACGTTAGAATGGGCGATGGCGGTATCCGGGAAGTTCATGCCGGACGGACAGCCTTCTTCGCTGTTTTCGTCTTTAGGCATTTCGCCGAAGGTGATTTTGTAGAGGAGTTCTGCGCCGACGGCCTGCTGATAGAAGGCGGTGGCCTCCGCACAGTTGCCGGCGAAAGAGATGTAGGGACTTAACGGCATAATCTTTACCTCACGTAAGAAAAGCCCGTTAAGTGTAGTTCCCGAACGCCCGGTAAGCGAAGCGTCACCGGGCGGGTCAATCAGTTCTTTTTCACGAACTCAGATTTCAGTTTCATCGGACCGAAGCCGTCAATTTTGCAATCGATATTATGATCGCCTTCAACAAGACGGATGTTTTTCACTTTGGTACCAATCTTCAGCATGGAAGAACTGCCTTTTACCTTCAGATCTTTCACAACGGTAACGCTGTCGCCGTCTGACAGCAGGTTGCCGTTCGCGTCTTTCACAATCAGCGTATCGCTGTCCTGCGCAGGCTCCGCATCGTTCCATTCATGGGCGCATTCCGGGCAAACGAACATGCCATTGTCTTCATAGGTGTATTCAGAATTGCATTTCGGGCAGTGTGGAAGTTGCATGTTGGTATCCTCAAAAGTGTTAACACGCTGGAAAACGCCAGCTAAATGACGGCAGTGTGCCGAAAAAGGCAGCGAGTATAACGCAAATCCCCACTTTTGTCGGTGATATTGTTTTAGAAAAATAGCGCAGAAATGCGTAAAAGATGACACGAACTGTCAGTGAATTAAGGGAAGCTTATGCCCTGCACGGCAGTGATCGTTATGATGATAAATATATCGAATATTTTATTACAGCAAATTGCTACGCTGTGCCATTTCGGATAAGGTGAAGGAACAAGCCGTTATTTATCTATCCTTTCTGATGCTATACATCTTTTGGTGTCAGGGAATACCTCTCTTTTTTGGTGGGTAAATAACGATGATATCTCCTGATGTTTCCTGAAAATGCGTTTTGTCTATTTACTTTTGGTCTTCTGACCAGAGGGATGTTTTACACGTATTGGAGGGTGAGATTTAAATTCTCATTATCTTCAGTTACTTGTATTAAATGAACATGTTTTCCATACGTGATCATATAAGCCTGAACAGTATAATTAAAAAAACGTGGCTTAATAAAAGTAATAAATTTGCGTTAAGGGAAGGCTTTTATCATGCACACACAGACCATATTTGAATTAAGCCAGGAAGCCGAACGTTTGTTACAGCTGGCTCTGAACAATCTTGATTCATTAAAATCAATGCCGATTGCAAAGCTGGATAGCACAGCCGCTGCCATGAGCGGCGTTAATAACAACGTTTTGCCATTACATTTTAGCGCGCGGGGTGTCGACGCTCAGCAGGCGTTGCTGAATAACGAATTACGCAAAATAACCCGCCTCGAAATGGTGCTGGCGATTGTGGGTACCATGAAAGCGGGAAAATCGACCACCATTAATGCGATTGTGGGCACGGAAGTGCTGCCGAACCGCAATCGTCCGATGACGGCGCTGCCCACGCTGATCCGCCATACGCCGGGCCAGAAGGAGCCGGTGCTGCATTTTTTGCACGTTGCGCCCATTGATACCCTGATTTCCCAGTTGCAGACGAAATTGTGCGATAAAGATCGCGGCAAGCTGGCGCGGCGTCTGGAAATCGACAAGGACATGAATACGCTGCTGGAGCGCATCGAAAGAGGTGAGGCGTTCGGAAAACATCACCTGGGCGCGGAGCCCATCTTTCATTGTCTGAAAAGCCTGAACGATCTGGTGCGGCTTTCGCAGGCGCTGGGTGTGGAGTTTCCTTTTTCTGAGTATGCCGCGATTGAACATATTCCGGTGATTGAGGTGGAATTTGTGCACCTCGCCGGTCTGGATGCGCATCTTGGTCAACTGACGCTGCTCGACACGCCGGGGCCGAACGAGGCCGGTCAGCCGCACCTGCAAAAAATGCTCAGCGAGCAGCTGGCGCGCGCCTCCGCCGTGCTGGCGGTGATGGACTATACCCAGCTTAAATCCATTTCCGACGCCGAGGTTCGGCAGGCAATTTCGGCGGCGGGGAAATCCGTGCCGCTTTACGCCCTGGTCAATAAATTCGATCAGAAAGATCGTAACAGCGACGATGAAGAGCAGGTACGGGCGATGATTTCCGGCACGCTGATGAAAGGGAATATTTCTCCGGGACAAATTTATCCGGTCTCTTCCATGTGGGCCTACCTGGCAAACCGCGCCCGCTATGAGATGAACACCCATGGGCGGCTTCCCGATCATCAGGATCAGCGTTGGGTGCAGGATTTTGCCGAGGCCGCGCTGGGCCGCCGCTGGCGTACGGCCGATCTCGACGATAGTGACCATATTCGCCATGCGGCGGATCTGCTGTGGGAGGATTCGCTGTTCGAACAGCCCATCCGCAAGCTGATTTACGCGGCTTACGCCAACGCCTCGCTGTTCGCCCTGCGGTCGGCATCGCATAAGCTGCTCAACTATGCGCAAAATGCCAGAGAATACCTGGATTTTCGCCATCAGGGTCTGACGGTCGCCTTTGATGAGCTGGAGCGGAATATTAAGCGCCTGGAAGAGGACATGGCGATGCTGCGTCAGCGGCAGAGCGTAGTGAGCGATGAGGTCCAGCATGAAGTTGAAGAGGCGCTCAACGCAGCGGATGCATTTCTGCTTAGTCAGAAAGGCGAACTTCACCAGGCGCTGGACGACATGTTTAGCCGCCCGTTAATTCTTGATTTAGCCGGGCGCGAGCCATCCAGCATGCGTACAGACGACACGGATGGGAACCAGCAACTGGTGCTTGACGATGAAGGGCAGGCACAGATTGTCCTGAGCAAGATCCGATCGTCATGCGAGCAGATTTTGCTGAATGCGCAGAGCAGAATTAGCCGGGAGCTGGCGTTACGCTTCGATCAGCTGGAGTCTACGCTCGCCCGATCGTTGAATGAGGCGATGCGCCCCATCGAGATGCAAATTAAGGAACAGCTCAGTCATGCCGGCTTTCGGGCGCGGATTAGCTTTCCGGCGTTTCAGGCAAACCAGCTTAACTTCAATACGCGCGGCTTATTTAATGATGCCATTGTGCAGGACACCCCTCCCGCCAGTCAGCCCGCAGGGGCGGGCAGCGTACGTAATACCGTCTCGCGCTGGCTCAATCATCCCGGCTGGGGCTGGGAAGCGTATGTGGAGACGCGCACCCGATATGTCATCGATATCGCCCAGCTTCATGGCAAATTTACGCAGCATACCGATCAGTTTTGCGATCAAATTCGTAAAGCTTTGGCCGCGCAGGTCGATGTCTCTGTTACGGCAGGTATGGCAACGTTTTTTGCAGAGTTTTCGTTGTCCCTGACCGGGTTACAGGAAAGCTTGCGTGATAGCCTTGCCGTGCGGCAGCAGAATGAGCATTCAACCCGGGCGCTTAGCCAGTTGTTGAAGCAAAGTATGACCACAGCGGCGTGGATTCAGGAAGATACCCGACTGTTACGCGATGATATTCAAACCTTATTCGCGGCAGAGCAACCATGACAACACAGCTACTGGACGGTCCCGGGCGGACGCTGGAGTGTATTCATCCAAAATTTATGGTCGATTTGGTCCAGGGGGCGGATGCTGCTCGTCACACCCTCCTGGGGCCACAGCAACTGCAATTTCGTGAGCGTTTGACGCAGGAGATCGTTACGCAGACCCGGTTGCGGCCATGGGCAATGGCGGGAATGCTCAACGAAAATGCAGCACTGCGGCTGGGTCTGGCGGAGAAACTAGCCGGTATGCTCGACCCCGGACACCTGGCGCTGACCCGCATGTCCGACAAGCTGGTAGCCCTGCGCCAGCAGGTTAATCCACGCCTCCCTCAACCTTCCGGATTGTTGCAACAGTACGAGGCGCTCTCCGCACATTTCAACCAGCGTGCCGCCTATAAAGAGAAAGCGCTCGCGCAGCGCGGCCTTACGGTTCAGGCGGGTGAGCACAGCGAGCAAATTTTTACCCGCTGGCGAGCCGGGCAGTATGACGGCTGGTCGCTGGCTGGCCGCTGCTTTATCGTGCTGGAAGAGTTGCGCTGGGGCGCGTTTGGCGATGCCTGTCGTCTGGCGAATAGTGATGTGGCGGCCATGCTGAAAGATAACCTGCGCAGCATGGCCGCAAACTATCTGGCACAGGGGATTAACGCTTCTCCCACCACCCGGCATTTTTACCATCAGTGGCTGACGACGCCCGCTTCTCCTGGTCTGATGGATTATAAAGATATGCTTGGCTGGCTGGGGGACTGGTGTCAGGCGGATAAACATCCGGTGAGCTGGTCAGTGACGCAGAGCTGGCAAACGGTCGCGCTGGGTATGCCGAGACTCTGTTCGGCAAAACGACTGGTGGATGGCATGGTGGAAGAGATATTTAGTGCGTGATTGCCCCCTCTTTTTAAGGAGGGGGCGAACGGCTTAGTGGTGCATTTCTACCGCTTTCGGCTCTGCCTGGGTTTCCGGAACCTGTCCAAAACGTCTGGCGTACAGCGCCGTGATGATCGGGACCAGAATCGCCGTCACAATCACGCTGGCGGCAACCAGGGCCGTGGCGGAAGCCGCCACCGGTTCAAAGGCCGGGTTAATCTGGGCGATAATCACCGGGTTAGCTACCGCAGCGCCTGCGGCCGACGAGGCGGCCACACCTGCGGTTCCGTTACCGCCCCCGATGACGCGGTCTGCAATAATTAGCGGAATACCCGTGATGACGATGACGGCAACACCCAGCACAATACCCAGCAGGCCGGTTTCCAGAATCACGTTCAGATTGATGGTATTGCCCAACGCGAAGCCGAAGAACGGGATCAGTACCGGGGTGGCTTTGCTGAAGAAATCGCGCAGATCGTGATCGAGGTTGCCTAGCGCAAAACCAATCAGGAACGGCAGGATCGCCCCGACAAAATGGTGGGGTTCAAAGGAGGCAAGGCCGGCAGAACCCAGAATCAGCATGGTCATCAGCGGACCCGACTCCAGGGACATCAGCACGAACGCGCCTGATTCTTCTTTGGTGCCATATTGATTCATCAGGCTGGCATAGAGACCGCCGTTGGTCATATCCATTGCTGAAACAATGGCCAGAACGGATAATCCGGCGAAGAATCCGGTCTGTATGCCATTCTCCGGAATGAACATCGCGCAGATCATGGCAACGACCCAGGCGACCGCAATTTTAGTAATGACCAGCGTCCCTGATTTACGTAATACCGTACCAGTTGCACGTAAATTAATAGATGCGCCGATGCAAAAGAACCAGACTGCCAGAATCGGCACCGTTCCGGTGATCATACCTTTTGTAAAACCGCCAAAATAAGCACCGGTATTCGGGGCCAGCGTATTTAATATCGCGCCAAGTACCAGCGGGACCAGCATCATCCCGCCCGGGATGCGTTCTATTGTTGCTTTAATCTTCATCATTAACCCTCACATCTCGCCCGCGTGGCTGGCGGAAATCTCAAAAAATAGATCAACAAATTCAAATGATTGCCTTTTTTGAAGACCAATCGATTCGTTACTTATGCTGTAAAGCGAAATTCAGGTGCTTAGCATTCCTTCATTTGAAAGCCGCTGGGATATTGTGTTCGGGTTTATCATGCGATCTTTGGAATTGCGATTCAATGAAAATAAAACACTGTTTTAGTTATCTGCGTCACATATTGAATGTAAACAGGAATGCCCGCTGTTAATAATTAAATTTTGTGTAAATTCGATGTGAAGAAATGTGATTGTTTTTTGTTTTAAGAGGAATAATAACGGGTGTTAAGATGTGCTTGATAAAGGGGGTGAGAATGACCTTACTTATCGTGAATTGACAAAACCTGAAGCCAACTTACGAACCGGAAAAATATATGTGAAGTTGATCACATATATAAACGCTGGTAGGGTAAAAAGGTCTTTAACTGCCCAGACAGGCGTCAACAGGTTCGGTTGTATTGAGGTAAAACGTCAATGTAAGTAAACCTGCTACGCTTGAATAAGGAGATTCGCATGGAGCGGATCTCTGGTTCACAGCTTGCAAATGCGCTGTGAAACGGACGGGGCTGAGTCTACGAGGAAAGCTATGCTTAGAAGGAAAAAAGTAAAACCCATCACGCTGCGCGATGTCACCATTATTGATGATGCGAAACTGCGCAAAGCGATTACGGCGGCCTCGCTCGGTAATGCGATGGAGTGGTTCGATTTTGGTGTCTACGGCTTTGTTGCCTATGCGCTTGGTAAAGTGTTCTTCCCCGGTGCCGATCCCAGCTTGCAGATGATTGCCGCGCTGGGTACGTTCTCTGTTCCCTTCCTTATTCGCCCTCTCGGTGGCCTGTTCTTCGGCATGCTGGGTGATAAATATGGTCGCCAGAAGATCCTGGCTATTACTATTGTCATCATGTCGATAAGTACATTCTGTATCGGCCTTATTCCGTCCTATGCGACCATTGGTATATGGGCACCGATCCTGCTGTTGATCTGTAAGATGGCGCAGGGCTTCTCCGTTGGCGGCGAATATACCGGTGCATCGATTTTTGTCGCCGAGTATTCTCCGGATCGAAAACGCGGCTTTATGGGCAGCTGGCTCGACTTTGGTTCGATTGCCGGGTTTGTCATGGGCGCGGGAGTTGTGGTTCTGATTTCAACCGTAGTGGGTGAAGAGAACTTCCTCGACTGGGGCTGGCGTATTCCGTTCTTCCTGGCGCTGCCGCTTGGCATCATCGGTCTTTACCTGCGTCACGCCCTGGAAGAGACGCCTGCGTTCCAGCAGCACGTTGAAAAGCTGGAGCAGGGCGACCGTGAAGGGTTGCAGGATGGCCCGAAAGTGTCGTTCAAGGAGATTGCGACCAAACACTGGCGCAGCCTGCTGACCTGTATCGGTCTGGTGATTTCCACCAACGTGACCTATTACATGCTGCTGACATACATGCCGAGCTATCTGTCGCATAACCTGCACTACTCGGAAGACCACGGTGTGCTGATTATTATCGCCATCATGGTAGGCATGCTGTTTGTGCAGCCGATTATGGGTCTGCTGAGCGACCGCTTTGGCCGTAAGCCATTCATTATTCTCGGTAGCGTCGCACTGTTCGCGCTGGCAATCCCGGCCTTTATTCTGATTAACAGCAATGTGCTGGGGCTGATTTTCGCCGGTCTGCTGATGCTGGCGGTGATCCTCAACTGCTTTATCGGGGTGATGGCTTCTACGCTACCGGCAATGTTCCCGACGCATATTCGCTACAGTGCGCTGGCGGCAGCCTTTAATATCTCCGTTCTGATTGCGGGCCTGACGCCGACGCTTGCTGCTTCACTGGTGGAGAGCACGCAGAACCTGATGATGCCTGCTTACTATCTGATGGTTATTGCGGTGATTGGCCTGATTACCGGTATTACTATGAAGGAGACGGCGAACCGTCCACTGAAAGGGGCAACGCCTGCGGCGTCCGATATTCAGGAAGCGAAGGAGATCCTGCGCGAGCACTACGATAACGTAGAGCAGAAGATTGAAGATATTGACGCAGAGATTGAAGAGCTTCAGAAAAAACGTTCTCGCCTGGTTGACCAGCATCCGCGAATTAACGAGTGATAAAAAACCCGCCGCTGGCGGGTTTTCTTTTATTAGCATCCTGCGGCGATATAGTCGCCGCTGGCGCTGACGGGGATCACCGTCAAGAAGAGGATAGTTGCGAACAGTATCAGAACAACTCCTCCGGCTATTTTGACCATCGGCATTACCCAGTTCAGGGAAGTGCCGCCACTAAACCAGGCTACTGTGCGTTCACGCGCGTAACGTACTGCCAGCGACAGCCCCATAATCGACAACGCCGTTCCCAGCGACATTGTCATCACAGCAGCAATTCCCCAGCTAATAATGCCGAGCGCATTCGAGAACATCAGGATCATAATTGCTCCGCTGCACGGGCGCGCGCCAATGGCCAGCACCACGCCCAGACGGGTTTTCCAGTCGCTTTTAGCCAGATCCACCCCTACGCCGTGATGGCCGCAGCCACAGTGTTCATTATGCTGATGATGCGGCTTGATGGCGCTAATCGCCATTTTGCGCGGACGCAGGCTGCTGAGCGCCTGATAAATGATAAACGCACCGAAGGCGGCAATCAGTAAGGCGCTGATTTTCTCGACGTACCAACGGCTGGTACTGATATCCCCTGCCGCGAGGTTCAATCCAACCGCCAGGATAAAGACAAAGAGGATCGCGCTGACGCCCTGCATCAGGCTACCGATAAACGGTACGACGCGCGCCGCGAGCTGGCTCTCTTTATTGGTGCTGAGATACGTGGCGACGATAAATTTGCCGTGTCCTGGTCCAACGGCATGGAGTACACCATAAAGAAACGCACCGGTTAACAACCACAGCCCACCGCTGTACTGATGATTATTAAGTTGCAGCAAATACATCACCAGATAACGGTGCAGGGTGATCTGAGCGGCGAGGCACCACTGAATAAAAGCATTCCAGTGCGTATGCAGTGCGAAACCTGCCATAAGTAACACCAGCACGGCGAGCCCGGCGGTTGGGATACGCCAGTCACGTTGAAGTCGTTGTGTCGTCATCAGGTTGGTCTGCGAGAGGAATATTTGCCGCTAGTATAGTGTTCAATTAGCGGGATCGCACCGGGATCGTCAATGGATTGTGGATAACTCTGTGCGTAAAAGGGTATAAGGCGGGGTTTTGCTGGGGAATACAGCAGTCAGTCATTTTTTTGCAACTTTTCTGTTGCGGTCGCTCGGGAACTCCCTATAATGCGCCTCCATCGACACGGCGGATGTGAATCACTTCACAGACAACCCGGTCGGTTGAAGAGAAAAAATCCTGAAATAACGGGTTGACTCTGAAAGAGGAAAGCGTAATATACGCCACCTCGCGACAGAGCGCTGAAGCGCGTCGCAACTGCTCTTTAACAATTTATCAGACAATCTGTGTGGGCACTCAAAGTGACATGGA
>OGTU01000121.1_pt1 | contig 30169 bp, 5 predicted proteins | sample 1574651 | NCBI WGS metagenome assembly OGTU01 (sample SAMN03295831, study PRJEB24534) | human gut metagenome | isolation source: fecal sample 6 from infant 4 | host: Homo sapiens | place: USA: Pittsburgh, PA | collected 2014-07
TATGTTCAATCGTTTTGATTGATTACCTATCATTGTTCAGTTTTCAAAGATCTGTGCCCCTTCATATGGGGTACTTGAATATAATAACATTTCCATATACTGATGTCAACAATATTTGGACAATTTTTACGACAAATTTCAGGAAAATTTTATTATTATTTTTGCACAATTTCACGGCCTAATTTTACAGATTTAAAACTTGAGTTATATTACTTTTTAGACATGTCATATAGGGAAAATTTAAAATAAAAAGAAGCCGCAACAAGAATACATCTATTGCATTCTGTTGCGACTTCTTGTCTATATGACAGTGTGTTAATAGAATCCCTTATTTGTGTCTCAACACTGTATATAAAAACTTTTATATATAAGGTTATTGCAACTGCACATTCCTTATAACAAAAGCTATACATATAATGTGATTATATATGTATTAGATGATTAGTTATCTGTCTGAATCGCTTCACGAAGGTTAATTTCGTGCATGTCTCCAACAGAAGGTTCTTCTGCAGACATATTTTTTACAGTTTGTTTTGTAGCAAACCAAACTGCTTCATTCATGTAATAACGCAATTCTTCATTAGATACATGTTCTTGATCTTGAGCCATAATATCAAGCATAGCATCTTCCAATGCTTGTGCTTCTTCATCAGTCAAAGGACCGCCAACGGCCTTTTGTTTTTGAAGCAATTCATTCATGCGATCAACCATACTGCGCAATACATTGTAACCATAGCTATTTGTATAACCTTGGTCCTTATCATATTTAGGGAATGTGTAATAGCTATACTCGTTTTTATTACGGTTTTCACCATTCCAGTTCAATGCAGTTTCTTGGCCATGTACATAACCTAAAGAATGTTTACGGAAATAATCAGCATAGTTATGCTTATCTTTAGAATGTAACCATTTAGCTTCTTCTTTAGTTAACGCTTGATGATTATTCTTTTTGCTTTCAGCTAAAGCAATGTGTTTTTCCGCATTTTCCCATGCTTTCACAAATTCATGGATACTTTGTACCGCCTGAGGGCTAGCCACAGGAACCAATACAACAGAACCTGTTGTAGGCACTTTAGCTGGATTTGGTAAAAGCAATGGATCATCAAATGTAGCAGATGCCGCATTAACATGGAATACGCCACTGCCGAATAATACTGCCGCTGTGAAAGCAAGCAAAGTGGATTTTTTCATTATATATTCCTCTTTTCTATCAACGAATTAAATCGGGTGGGAGGATCCCCTAAAGGGGAATCCTCAACCCGTAATGTTCAGTATGAACGTATTACAAACCTAGTCTTGCCATCATTGCAGCAATATTAGCTTTCATTTGTTCATTTTCAGCTTTCAAATCAGCTACTTCACCTTTTAATCCTTGATTTTCAGCTTTCATTGCAGCAAGTTCACGTTGCATTGCATATGTAGAACTGATAGGTCCTTTACGATAACGATCTGCAGTTTCTGCTTCGCCGTCTCTGTTACCTACTTTCCAAGTTACACCAGCATTTGCCATCATATGGCTATTGCTGCCTGCCCAAGCTACACCAGCATGTAACATCATGGATTCATTTTTATAATGAGCCACGCCTAATGCCAATGCGGAGTCTCCACGGTAGTTACCGTAACCTGCCATGATTTGAGTAGGTTCGTAAGGGTCATAAGCCATAGGTTTCAATGCGGACAACGCGGAGGACATCGCACCAACTTGACGAACTTCGTTTACAACATTATTCATGCTGTTTGCAACACGATTAAGTTGAGAACCATTAACAGCATCAGTAGAAGTGGAGCTAATTTCACCTGGAGCCACGTTAGTAATCTTATTACCGCCGTTGTTCAAACCAGAGCTTGTTAAGGATACGCTGCCACCACCATTATTCTTAATTGTGATACCATTACCGTTTGTCACAGTTGTATGACCGGAGTTATCCATAGTTGTAATGGAGTTGATACCAGTAATATCTTTTGCCAAACGAACATTCAAGCTGCCGTTGTTATCGGAAATAACACCGATATTGTTTGCAGTGGAAAGTTTGCTTTCATCAGTAACGCCACCTTTAACAGTCACTTTTTGACCTAGGTCACGATGGAATTCGCCTTTATCACCTGCAAAGTCTAAGCCAGCTTTCTTAAGGCCGTCGATACCTTTCTTCAAGTCACCGATGTTAGCACCATTTGTTAAGCTGCTGCTATTATCAGCAATATTGTTGATATCTTCGCCTTCGCCATAACCGCTTGCCATGTTAACAACTTTATTACCACCATTGTTCAAGCCGTCCTTAGTCAATGTTACTGCACCAGTACCATCTTTAGGGGAACCTTGACCTGCTGGAGGAGTAGTAATTGCAACACCGTTGCTGCTAACAGTAGTAGTTACTTTAGTACCACCCATGCCGGATGTAACTACCATGCCGTCTGCAGTTGTTCTTGTGCTCTTAGTCTTTTTATCAGTAGTTACAACACCATTAACAGTCAACTCAGTGGCCTTAGTTGGATTATCTACAAGCACACCATTAGCTGTTGTTTGTGTTGAATTATTTTGGCTATCAGATACTTTTACATTACCTGCAGTAAGAGCAGTTGTATTGCCTAATGTATCAGTGCTTGTAACACCTACACCGTTTGTTACAGTAGAGAATTTCTTATCGTCAGTAGTGGTAATCACACTGCGTAAGTTCAAGTCTTTTTTGATATCTACAGTGTATGTTTTGGACTTATCCGCATTAACTGTAGTTTCTACAGTTGTATTGCCGCTATCGCCAGCTTTCACTGTTGTAGTTGCTGCCGCCATGCTGCTCTTCAACTGTTGAACGTTAACTGCATCTGTATCATTTACACCAGCTGCCACGTTAGTAATCTTTTGATTATTTGCGTTTAAGCCTTCGTTAGAAATGTATGTTTTACCGCCTACAGATACGCCCTTATCATCAAGAACAACTTGTTTGTTTGGATCGGAACCAACAGTTACGGAATCAAGACCTTTAAGGTTCTTAGCGAGTTTAACGTTCAAGTTGCCGTTTTCATTAACTACGCCAATGTTACCATTTGAAAGTTTAGAAGCATCAGATTCGCCACCTTTGAGTTCCAATGTTTGACCGAGGTCTTTATGAATAGCTTCTCCAGAGTCGCCTTTGAAGTTCAAGCCTTTCTTAGTCAAGTCTTCAGTATTTTTATCAATTTTGTTGTCTACAACTTTCAATTGATCTTCTGTTGCAGCTTGACCGTTAGTGATCTTATTAGGATCCCAAGTTCTGTTAGTCAAATCATTAACCGTACCAGAACCACCATTGATAGTTACCTTACCGGAGTTGATTGTACCGTTTGTACCATTGATATTTACAGCATTAGCACCTTCGCCAGCTCTAATGATACCTGTTGTACCATCGAAATGAACTGATGTATTGCCAGAGCCCAATGTCACTGTGTCTTTCAAGTTTACAGTGTATGTTTTAGCTTTTGTAAGATCGTTGATTTCTTCTTCAACATGAATGTTCTTACTACCTTTTACCTTAGTATCGGACGCAGCTTTTACTTCGTTCAATTGTTTAAGGTTAACAGCATCGCTATCTTCTGTACCAGCTTTAACATTTTTGATTTGCGTATTGTTTGCATTGAAGCCGTTATTTGTAACAAATGTATTACCACCAATTGTCAAACCATTATTGTTAATAGTTGTTTGACCAGTTGTTACGCTATTCAATCCTGTTAAATCTTTTGCAAGTTTAACATTCAACTTACCGTTTTCGGATACAACACCGATATTGTTGTCAGACAATTTAGCTTTATCAGTAATGCCACCTACAACATCCAATGTTTGACCAAGGTCTTTATGGATTACTTCGCCAGAATCAGCTTGGAAGTTCAAGCCCTTCTTAGTCAAGTCTTCAGTGTTCTTATCGATTTTGCTATCTACAACTTTCAATTGATCTTCTGTTGCAGCTTGACCAGAAACAATATTTCCTGGAGTCCAAGTTTTGTTAGTCAAGTTGTTTACAGTACCGTTTGCACCGTTAACTAGAACTTTACCTGCATTAATGTTGCCTGTTACGCCATTGATAGTTACTGCATTCGCACCGTTACCAGCTTTTACGATACCAGTTGTACCGTCGATGTTAACAGCTGTGTTACCGGAACCTAATGTTACAGTGTCTTTCAATGCAACTGTGTAAGTTTTAGCTTTTGTTACATTATCTACAGTTTCATCAACATTGATGTTTTTGCTACCTTCTACTTTTGTATTAGATGCAGCTTTTACATCGTTCAATTGTTTAACATTTACAGCATCATTGTCTTCTACGCCAGCTGTTACGTTTTTAATTTGCGTATTGTTAGCGTTAAAGCCATTAGCTGTAACGAATTGTTTGTTGTTGATTGTCAAGCCATCGTTGTTGATAGTTGTTTGACCAGTTGTTACGCTATTCAATCCTGTTAAATCTTTTGCAAGTTTAACATTCAACTTACCGTTTTCGGATACAACACCGATATTGTTGTCAGACAATTTAGCTTTATCAGTAATGCCACCTACAACATCCAATGTTTGACCAAGGTCTTTATGAATTAATTCGCCAGAGTCAGCTTGGAAGTTCAAGCCTTTCTTAGTCAAGTCAGTGCTGTTGTCAGTGATTTTCTTATCAACAATTTTCAATTGGTCTTCTGTTGCAGCTTGACCACTTGTGATATTTGCAGGATCCCAAGTGATATTTGTCAAGTTGTTTACAGTACCAGTAGCACCGTTAACAGTCACTTTACCAGCATTGATGTTGCCTGTTACGCCATTGATAGTTACTGCGTTAGCGCCGTCACCAGCTTTTACAATACCTTTTGTACCGTCGATGTTGACTGCATTATTACCGGAACCTAATGTTACAGTGTCTTTCAATGCAACTGTGTAGGTTTTAGCTTTTGTTACATTATCTACAGTTTCATCAACATTGATGTTTTTGCTACCTTCTACTTTTGTATTAGATGCAGCTTTTACATCGTTCAATTGTTTAACATTTACAGCATCATTGTCTTCTACGCCAGCTGTTACGTTTTTAATTTGCGTATTGTTAGCGTTAAAGCCATTAGCTGTAACGAATTGTTTGTTGTTGATTGTCAAGCCATCGTTGTTGATAGTTGTTTGACCAGTTGTTACGCTGTTCAAGCCTGTTAAATCTTTTGCAAGTTTAACATTCAACTTACCATTTTCGGATACTACACCGATGTTGTTGTCGGACAATTTAGATTTTTCAGTAATGCCACCTACAACATCCAATGTTTGACCAAGATCTTTATGAATTAATTCGCCAGAATCAGCTTGGAAGTTCAAGCCTTTCTTAGTCAAGTCAGTGCTGTTGTCAGTGATTTTCTTATCAACAATTTTCAATTGGTCTTCTGTTGCAGCTTGACCGCTTGTGAAGTTTTTGCCATCCCAAGTAATGTTTGTCAAGTTGTTTACAGTACCAGCAGCACCGTTGACAGTCACTTTACCGGAGTTAATAGTGCCGTTTGTACCATTGATAGTTACAGCATTTGCACCGTCACCAGCTTTTATGATACCTGTAGTACCGTTGATGTTGATTGCATTATTGCCGGAACCCAAAGTTACATCGTCTTTCAACGCTACTTTGTAAGTTTTAGCTTGTGTATTAGGATCTACTGTGGAGTTAACATTGATGTTTTCGCTACCTTCAACTGTAGTGTTGGATGCATTTTTAACTTCATTCAATTGATTCAAGTTAACTGCATCATTGCCATCAGTACCAGCTTTTACGTTTTTGATTTGTGTATTGTTAGCATCAAAACCGTTAGCTGTAACGAATTTCTTACCACCAATTGTTAAACCTTCGTTATTAATTGTTGTAGCACCAGTTGTTACACTTGTTAAGCCAGTCAACTCTTTAGCAAGTTTAACATTCAACTTACCGTTTTCAGATACCACGCCGATGTTATTGTCAGACAATTTAGCTTTATCGGAAGTACCACCTACAACATCTAATGTTTCGCCAAGATCTTTATGAATGCTTGTAGCGTCATCGCCTTTGAAGTTCAAGCCCTTCTTAGTCAAGTTACTACCATTGTCAGTAATTTTCTTATCAACAACTTTCAATTGATCTTCTGTTGCAGCTTGACCGCTTGTGATATGGTCAGCATCCCAAGTGATATTTGTTAAGTTGTTTACAGTACCTTTAGCACCGTTAACAAGAACTTTACCGGAATTGATATTGCCTGTTACACCGTCAATCGCTACGTTACCAGCATTAATTGTGCTGTTTGTACCGTTGATAGTTACAGCATTATTGCCTTCGCCGGCTTTCACAATACCTTTTGTACCGTCGATATTAACAACTGTATTGCCGGAACCCAATGTTACTGTGTCTTGTAAACCAACTGTGTAAGTTTTAGCTTTAGTAAGTGGATCTTCAGAATCAGTTACATTGATGTTTTTGCCAGCTTTTACAACAGTTTTAGCTGCAGCTGCGTTGTTAGATACTTCTTTCAACTGTTTAAGGTTAACTGCATGGTTATCCTCTGTACCAGCTTTCACGTTTGTGATTTGAGTATCGTTAGCATTGAAGCCGTTGCTTGTAACAAATGTGTTACCACCGATTGTCAAACCGTTGTTGTTAATAGTTGTAGCACCAGTTGTTACACTGTCCAAACCTTTAAGGTCTTTCGCAAGTTTAACATTCAATACGCCGTTGTTATTAACTATGCCAATGTTATTTTCTGAAAGTTTAGATGCGTCAGCTTGACCGCCAGAGATTTTCAATGTTTGACCAAGGTCTTTATGAATTGCAGTACCTGCATCGCCTTGGAAATTCAAGCCTTTTTCTACGATTTCAGTTTTTGTAGTATCAATTTTATTGTCTACTACTTTCAATTGATCTTCTGTAGCAGCTTGACCATTAGTAATAGCTTTAGGGTTCCAAGTTCTGTTAGTCAATTCGTTAACAGTACCTGTAGTACCATTAATAGTTACTTTACCGGAGTTGATAGTACCATTTGTGCCGTTGATAGTCACAGCATTATCGCCAACGCCAGCTTTCACGATACCTGTTGTACCGTTGATATTGATAGCTGTGTTACCTGCGCCTAATGTTACTTCATCTTTCAAGCCTACAGTATATGTTTTAGCTTTAGTTACATTGTCGATGCTTTCATCAACTTTAATGTTTTTACCTTCAGCTACCTTTGTATTTGCTGCAGATGCACTGTTGGATACTTCTTTCAATTGTGCCAAGTTTACTGCATCGCTGTCGATTGTACCACGAGCAACGTTAGTAATCTTGTTACCACCATTATCCAAGCCTGTTTTAGTAAGGGATACAGATGCATTGTTTGTAGCGCCGTTGCTGATAGTTACACCGTTGGAAGTAACTTTTGTATCACCTACAGTTACGCTGTTCAAACCTTTAAGGTCTTTAGCCAAACGAACTTTCAAGTCGTTAGAGCCATCGGATACAACACCGATATTGTCTTCAGCAGTCAATTTGGATGCTTCTGTGATGCCACCTTTAACGTTTACTTGTTCACCAAGTTTTTTATTGATTACGTTACCGGAGTCAGCACCGAATTTCATGCCTTTATTGATCAATTCTTCTTTAGTCTTGAACAATTGGCTACCATTAATAGCATCTGTAGATGTAGCTGTTACAGCACCGTCTTTTACATTTGTAATAGTAGTGCCATTAGCGCCTTCCAATGTTACCTTAGTTTTATCAACAACACCGTTATTGATGTCATATTTAACAGCACGATCTGTCAATTTATCTACAGAAGTCTTGGATGCAATGTTATTGATTGTAACTTGCTCTTTAACGCCTGCATGGTTTTTATCCTCTACAGTCAAGGATACTTCACCATTGTCGTTTACCTTGTAGGAACCATCAGCACTGGAGTTTCTTACAAGACGATAGTCAGTTGCACTGCTACCTTGTTGAGTAATTTGCTCGCTAACTTTTTTCAACTGATCTTCAGTCGCTGCACGACCGGATACGATAGATGTGGAATCCCAGTTCTTATTGTCCAAGTTAGTTACATAATTACCAGTTTCGCTTGCATGTTTCGTATTTTGAACAGTTTGAGCGCCCATTACAACGCCACTAGCAGTTACTCTACCTGCTGTACCATCAAGAACTACTTGATTGTTACCGCTACCCAATGTCACTTTGTTGTTCAAACGAAGATCATATTTAGCACCTTCAGTGCTTGTAGCAGGAGTAGTTGTCAATTTGAGGTTATCATCGGAAACAGTAACTTTAGAATGTTTACCTGCTTCGATTTTCACATCATGTAATTGGCTACCGTTTACAGCATCTGTAGAAGTAGAAGATACTTCACCAGCTTTCAAGTTAGTAATTGTTGTACCGCCTTGGCCTTCCAAAGTAACCTTGTTTTTATTAACAGTAGTACCGTTAAGATCATATTTAACAGCGCGTTCTGTCAATTTATCCAATTCAGTTTTGGATGCGATGTTGTTGATTGTTACTGTATTAGCAGGGCTGTTAGGATGAGCTTCATCTTTAACTTTTAAATCAACCTTGTTGTTTTCTACAGAGTAAGAACCGTCTGCAGAGTTTGCATTGTTGATCAAACGGTAATCTGTTTTAGCCGCATTAGTAGTCTTAATTTCATCAGACACTTTTTTCAACTGATCTTCAGTTGCTGCACGACCAGATGTAATGGTAGGGTTTTGAACATTCCATTCTTTATTGTCCAAACCAGTTACATAGTTTTTATTGTCGCTATGTTTACCTACGCGAACAGAACCTGCAGTTACGCTGTTCAAACCTGTTAGGTCTTTTGCCAACTTAACATTTAGATTGCCGTCTTTAGCTACAACACCGATGTTGTTGTCAGACAAAGCACCTGTAGCGCCACCAGTAACACCTAAAGTATCACCAAGTTGTTTATTGATTTTAACATTGTCATCGCCTCTGAAGCTCAAGCCTTTAGCGATTTTGTTAGTGTTATTTGTGATATTAGTAGTATTGATATCTTGTTGCTCTTTAGAAGCAAGGTTCGTCAACTTAACTTGTCTAGGGTTGGAACCATCAGCATCAGCAACAGTCAATGTCATGCTACCATCAGCAGCTACTTTATATTCGCCATTGCTACCTGCTGCAGGGTTTGCAATCAAACGGTAGTCAGTTTTGGAAAGACCATTAGAGATTTTAGAGATATCAACATCGAATGTTTGATTGTCATTACGTGTCAATGTCAATCTCTTACCGTCATTGGATACTGTACCGGATGTAACATACGTGTTTTTCAAACCTGTTACTTCAGCAGTCAAACCATTTGTACCGGTCATGTTAATCTTGCCATTACCGTTTGCTTCATACGTTGCAGAACCACGTTGCAAGTATTTATCGTATTTTGCAGCAATACGAGAAATATCACCGATATTAGCCGCATTTGTTAATGTATCACCGCCAGATTGTACATTGGTAATTTGATAACCACCAGCATTGATACCGGTTTTGCTCATAGATACGCTACCAGTTGTAACGGAGTTGAAGTTTGCATTATCAACTGTTGCAACTGTAACATTGTCTCCGGCGCCTTCTAATTTAATATTTTTACCAGCGTTAAAGTTCACTGTACGGTTTGGAGCTTTTACATCTTTAACCTTTTGGCCATTAACTTGAAGTTCCCAACCGGAGTTTGCGGATTTAATAGCTTCATGAACAGTGTTTTTACCTGTATCACCAATATTAGTCATGGTGATAGTACCGTTTTGGTCAACCTGAGCATTACCGCCCAAGATATTCTTAGTGCTGTTAGCTACATTACCTACTGCATTAGCAACGCCATATAATTGGCTACCGTTAATAGCATCTGTAGATTGTGCGCTTACACGACCAGCAGCAACATTAGTAATTGTACGTTTTGTAGAAGTATTACCTACGCTAACTGTGGAATCAGCACTACCACCTGCATAGTTGTATTTCAAACCGTTAATTGTTTCACTAGCAGTACTTACAGGAGCAGCTGTTGCAGAATTAGCACCTAAGGCAACGCCACGAACGTGATTTACTGTTGCTTTGCTACCGAGAGCTAAGCCTTCGTTTTCTTGTACACTTGCTTCGCTACCGATTGCTACCGCATCAGTTACTTCTTTTTGAGCTTTAAGTTTAGTGATTAATTCAGGATTATCTTTGTAAACGCTACGATCACGTACACGTTCTAATGTACCAGCTTGAGCGCTTACGCCCAATGCGATGGAACGGGAACCAGTTGCTTGTGCATCATCACCGATAGCCACAACATTTTTCTTGTCCCCATCTTGAGTGCTCAAAGCACTCGCTTCACGACCCATAGCAATAGAGCCGTAACCTTCGGAATGAGCATTGTTACCGATAGCTGTGGAACGTTCTCCTAATGCCCATGCCGCATTACCTGCAGCCACAGAGGATCCGCCCAATGCATATGTATCATTACCAAGAGCAACACCAGAACCACCATGAGCACGTGCAGAGTTACCTACAGCAACGGAGTTATTTACTTTATAAGTTGGGTCATTTTGAATGCCGGATTCAGCATTATTACCAATAGCGATGCCATCTTTCGCACGAGTTTGCGCATTGTTACCAAGAGCAACCGCATTATCACGATAATGTGCTGCACCGTTACCAATAGCTACACCTTGTATTCCCTGAGAAAGGGCATTACTGCCGATAGCTATGCCGTGAGTATAATTCTCGCCTTTATAATTTGTGCCTGCTACTACATTAGCACCTGTACCCATAGCTATGCTATCTACGGTATTTGATTTAGCACCTTGACCGATAGCAATAGAACGAGCTGCATTAGCTTGAGTATTAGTAGTTCCGTCATATGCTGTATACGGTGTACCTTTATCATCCTTCATTGGTGTTGGATTTGCAGAGCCAATAGCAATAGATTGATCACCTGTTGCTAATGCGGAGTGACCCATAGCCAAGCTCGCTTTACCTTGTGCAGATGCTGCCGTACCAATAGCTGCCGCATATTGTTCACCTGCATAGGCTTGACGCATCATCGCCAAAGAGTTAAAGCCTTTTGCCTTCGCAGCAGAGCCAACAGCAATAGCACCGATTTGTTCAGATTGAGCATAGTGGCCTAAACCGATACCCAACGCACGAGATTGGGAATAGTCACCGATAGAAATACCAGACACAGAACCATCATTAGCACGGGCATTCGCATTGTTACCGATTTGGATGCCAAACACCTTATTATTTGTATATAAATATCCTTGTCCTGGATTCCCCGGTGTTTTGTAATCATACATTTGAATATAAGGAGAATTTTGGCTAGGGTATAAATATGTAAACCCACCATCATTAGGACCTTCACCAGGAGCCAAAGAAAGGCCTCTGTTAGGCGCTGCATCAACACCCGAAATCAACCCACTACCGCAGGTTAAAACCATAGCCGCCAAGCCAACTTTTACCGAAGCTTTAGCGGAATTACTAACAAAGCTTTTGGAGCCACGAGTATGGCTTTTTGCGATTTCAGATACAACGACATATGCGCCTCGTACCTGACTCCAAATTACCCTATAAATACGATTCATTTAGTAGTACCTACCTTTCACACAGTTTTATAAGGGATTCTAAAACCAACACTAAAACACTAAAAATAATAAAATTTTCATCAAAAATTTAATTACTATACATATAAAATATCAGATTAGTTTATGAATGTAAATATATTTTTTTCATATTTCGCTCATTTATTTTCAGAACTTTAAACTTCTTTTAAAAATTGATTTTCTTACTCATTTAAATATATTTTCAATCATAAAAACCCTTACAACAATGGGCCAAACAACACTTATAATCTAAAGCTAATGATTTTATAGTAAATTAATCACATTTATAATTTTCGATTAAAATTATATGTTCTGTATTATACACTATTATGAAAAGTTTGTGAAGTCAAACACAAAAAAAGAACGAAAGTCCTTTCACAGTAGACTTTCGTTCTTTCATTTTATATACCATATAGGGTTAAAATCATCTAATTTTCATGGGTATTTTCTGGTACATCAGCTCGCTTTTTATCGCATGAACGTAAGATGAAACAGGTATGAATTACATGCCTAAACGACTCATAATAAGAGCCAATTGTCGCTTAGTTTCTTCGTTATCTTTCTGTAGACGAAGATTATCTTCTTTTAATGCCGCATAGTCTGCAGTTAATTTTTCATCCTGCGCTTTCATGCGTGCATTTTCAGCTTTCAAAGCGGTCATTTCATCCTGCATTACGTACATAGAACTGATAGGACCGCCCTTGTAGCGTTCAGGAATAGCCTTCTTCTCATCAGAAGAACCGAATTTACGAGTTACACCAGCATTCACCATATTATGACGACTACCAACAGATACGCCTGCATGGAACATAGTGTCTTCCGATGTGTAGTGAGCAACACCTAAAGCTGCTGCAGTTTCGCCTCTGTAATTACCAATACCAGCCATCACTTGAGTTGGTTCTAACGGATCATATTGAATCGGTTTCAACGCAGACATAGCCGCCGCATGAGCACCTACACGTTGCGTTTCGCCCGCCACGGAATTAATAGCATTGGCCATGCCCTCTGTAACTCCTTTCAATTGATTTACGTTAACCGCATCCGTGCCGTTTACACCAGGACCTACATTGCTAATTGTTTTACCACCGTTATTCAATCCATCTTTAGTAAGGCTTACAATGTTACCGCTAGCAGGAGTAATGGTTATGCCACTGCCGTTCACAACCGTAGAGTTACCTGCGGCATCCTTAGTCGTTACTGACGTAAGACCTTTCAAATCTTTCGCCATACGAACTTTAAGATTAGTGCCGTCAGATACAACACCTACATTATCTTCTGTAGTCAACTTGCTAGCATCAGTAATACCACCGATTACATTTACCTGTTCGTTAAGCTTTTTGTTAATCACATTACCGAAATCACCACCGTATTTCATACCATCGTCTTTGGTTGCCACTTGATGTGTCTTGCCCTGTTCATCTTGGTACTTAATACGAGTAATAGCATTACCGCCTAGATCAGAATCGCCCTTATCAGCAATCATATCTGCATTGCGACCATCTTTGCCAGTTAAACCGATATGACCAACGCCGTCCTTGCCAGACATAGATACAGCATCTTTACCGTCTTTACCTGTAATAGCTACTTTACCATCTGTACCATTCGCAGCGTCTGGACCTGTAATGGAAACGCCATCTTGACCGTTTTTGCCAACTTTCACCTTATCAGTATTAACCGTATCGGCAGTGACCGTTTTGGTAGTAACGCTATCGGTCTTAAGATTCTTAGCCATTTTAATAGTAACATTACCATTTTCGGCTACTGTTTTGATATTTTCACCGGAATAATCACTATCAGCCCCTTGACCTTCACCTTTGATAGTAACCTTTTGACCTAAATCACGGTGGAAATTGCCTGTATTACCGGCAAAATCCATACCTTTCTTCGTAATGTCATCACCTAAGTTATTAATCTTATTATCCAAGGATTTGTGAGATTTTTGCAATTGATCTTCTGTAGCAGCACGACCGCTTGTGATATTGTTAGGATCCCAATCTTTGTTTTCCAAACCTGTCACATGACCGTCCTTGCCATCAACAGATACTTTACCTGCTGCAATCTTACCATCTTTACCATCAATAGTTACCTTGTCGCCAGCCTTAATTGTACCGTTTGTACCGTCAATCGCCACATTACCGGCCTTGATTGTACCCTTATCACCATCGATTTCAACTTTATCACCGGCTTTAATAGTGCCTTTGTTGCCATCGATGGTAACCTTGTCACCGGCTTTGATAGTGCCTGTTGTACCATCCATCGCAATTTGTTTCGTAGGATCAGTCCCCATCGTTACTTGGTCTTTAAGACCCACTTTGTAATTTGTAGAACCGTCCGCATTAGTGGTCTTATCTACTTGGACATTATTACCTGCCGTTACTGTTGTAGTAGCTGCTGCTGCGGCTTTATCCAATTGGGATTTATTAACCGCATCCTTAGGATTTGTACCGTCAGCTACGTTTGTAATCTTATTGCCGGCTGCATCAATACCATCTTTCGTCATAGATGGACCATTGGTAATCTTCACGCCGTCCTTTGTAATAGCAGTCAACGGGTTGCCATCCTTATCTTGAACGGTCATGCCTTCACCATTAACAACGGTTTTACCGTTTGCACCATTATTGCCATTGTTGAAAGTTATGGAATCTAGACCTTTCAGATTTTTTGCTAAACGAACATTAAGGATATTATTTTTGCTAATAACACCGATATTGTTTTCAGTCAACTCAGATTCATTGGTGACACCACCCTTAATGTCCAATTGTTCATTAAGTTTCTTCTTGATGGTAGTACCGGAGTCGCCACCATATGCCATGCCATCATCTTTGGTTGCCACTTGATGGGTTGTGCCATTTTCATCTTGGTATTTAATGCGCGTGATTTCATTTCCATTAACATCAGCAGCGCCTTTATCAGCGATAATATCCGCACTGCGACCATCTTTACCAGTTAAACCGATGTGACCTACACCGTCTTTACCCGACATAGACACAGCATCCTTGCCGTTTTTATCCGTAACAGCTACTTTACCGTTGGTGCCATTCGCCGCATCCGGACCTGTAAGAGATACGCCGTCCTTACCGTCTTTGCCGACTTTCACAGATTCAGCCTTAAGGTTTTTGTTCATTTTTACATCAATTGTTGTATTACCTGTTGCAGCATCTTGTTTGATGAAAGTCTTAATATTATCACCACTATAGTCGGCATCAGCAGCTTTGCCTTCACCTTGAACAGTGATAGTAGAGCCTAATTTATTAGTTTGTACACCGCCTACATTGGCATTGAATTTAAGGCCTGTATCAGTTTGACCTGCCAAGGCTTGTTTCAATTGGTCCTCTGTTGCAGCACGGCCGGATACGACATTACCTGCATTCCAAGTCTTATTATCAAGACCTGTTATGTAGTTGCCCGTATTACCAGGGGTTGCACCATCGGATTGTTTACCCATGGTTACAGTGCCAGCTTTCACAGTTTCCGTAGCCGTAACAGATGTAACGTTAAGATCTTTCTTCAACTTAAGACCGATTTTCGTATCTTCACCGGTTTGCGTGATTTCTGTCGTAATATTGTCGTCGCCGTTTACTGTTACCTTAGAGCCTAGCTTGTTCGTTTTTTCATCGTTATTATCAGCATTAAAACGAAGGCCTTTATTGGTCAGTTCAGTCTTAGCGTCATTAATATTATTGTTGAGTTCAGTTTTGGTATCACTGATATTTTTATTCAACTCGGTCTTAGTATCGCTAATATTTTTATTTAATTCAGATTTAGCGTCATGCAATTGACCGCCGTTAACCGCATCTTTAGAATTAGCAGCAATATTACCATCAGCAACATTGGTAATCTTTTGGTCGTTTGCATTGATGCCATTTGGAGATACATAAGTCTTATTGCCTACTGTTAAACCACCACTATTAATGGTTGTACCACCAGCTGTTACGCTGTCTAAACCAGTCAATGTTTTAGCTAACTTCACATTTAGTGTGCCTGTGCCATCAGATACAACGCCAATATTATTATCCGTTAAATCTGTAGCCGTAGCTCCGCCTTTAATGACAACAGTACCACCCAACTTTTTATTAATCGTCGTACCGGAATCACCATCAAAGTTCAAGCCTTTATCCACTTCGGATTTTGACGCCACATCCTTAATCGTTACGGTTTTTGTTTGAGCCGGATGGTTCTTATCCTGTACGGTCAATGCTACGTCACCGTTAGCATCTACAGTGTAGTCACCATTGGAGCCTGTCGCAGGATTAGCAACAAGACTGAAGTCCGTTGCACTAGCGCCTTGTTTCTTAACTTCGTCACTAACTGTTTTCAACTGGTCTTCCGTTGCTGCACGGCCAGATGCAATTGTAGGGTTATCAATACTCCAATCCTTATTATCAAGACCAGTTACATAGTTGCCCATATTAGCAGGAGTTGCACCATCGGATTGTTTACCCATCGTTACAGTGCCAGCTTTCACAGTTTCCGCTGCAGTAACAGATGTAACATTAAGATTTTTCTTCAATTTAAGACCGATCTTCGTATCGTCACCGGTTTGCGTGATTTCCGTCGTAATATTGTCGTCGCCGTTTACTGTTACCTTGGAGCCTAGTTTATTCGTTTTTTCGTCATTATTATCTGCGTCAAAACGAAGGCCTTTATTGGTAAGTTCAGTCTTAGCATCACTAATATTTTTATTTAACTCAGTTTTAGCGTCATGTAATTGACCGCCGTTAACCGCATCTTTGGAATTAGCAGCAATATTACCATCAGCAACATTGGTAATCTTTTGGTCGTTCGCATTGATGCCGTTTGGAGATACATAGGTCTTATTGCCTACGGTCAAACCACCACTATTGATGGTTGTGCCACCAGCTGTTACACTGTCCAAGCCGGTTAATGTTTTTGCCAACTTCACATTCAATGTGCCTGTGCCATCGGATACAACACCAATATTATTATCCGTTAAATCTGCAGCCGCAGCTCCACCTTTAATGGCAACAGTACCACCTAGCTTCTTGTTGATAGTCGTACCAGAGTCACCGTCAAAGTTCAAGCCTTTATCCACTTCAGATTTAGATGCCACATCTTTAATCGTTACGGTTTTTGTTTGATCCGGATGGTTCTTATCTTGTACTGTCAATGCTACGTCACCGTTGGCATCTACAGTGTAGTCACCATTGGAACCTGCCGTAGGATTCTCAACGAGACTAAAGTCCGTTGCATTAGCACCTTGAGTTTTGATAGCTTCAGTAACTGTCTTCAATTGATCTTCTGTTGCAGCACGTCCGCTGACAGCAGTCGGATTAGTTACGCTCCATGCCTGATTATCAAGACCTGTTACGTAATTCCCCGTATTAGCAGGGGTTGCACCATCGGATTGTTTACCCATAGTTACAGTACCGGCTTTCACAGTTTCTGTAGCAGTAACAGTGGTAACGTTAAGATCTTTCTTCAATTTAAGGCCGATCTTCGTATCGTCACCGGTTTGCGTGATTTCCGTCGTAATATTGTCGTCGCCGTTTACTGTTACCTTAGAGCCTAGTTTATTCGTTTTTTCAGCGTTATTATCCGCATCAAAACGAAGGCCTTTGTTGGTAAGTTCAGTTTTAGCGTCACCAATATTTTTATTCAACTCAGTCTTAGCATCGCTAATATTTTTATTTAACTCAGTTTTAGTGTCATGCAATTGACTGCCGTTCACCGCATCTTTGGAGTTAGCCGCCACATCGCCATTAGCAACATTGGTAATCTTTTGATCATTCGCATTGATGCCATTTGGAGATACATAATTCTTACCGCCTACGGTCAAACCACCACTATTGATGATTGTGCCACCAGCTGTTACGCTGTCCAAACCAGTTAATGTTTTAGCTAACTTTACGTTCAATGTATTGCCGTCGGATACGACACCAATATTACCATCGGTCAAGTTAGCAGCCGCTGCACCGCCCTTGATGCTAAGCTTATCGCCCAACTGTTTGTTAATTACAGCGCCGCTATCTCCATCAAAGTTAAGACCTTTAGCAATAGTCGTATTGATGGCAGAAATAGCATTTCTATTGGTCGTAATATCTTGCGTATTTTGAGCAATATTTTGTTTATTTTGTGCAATATCAGTCTTATTTTTACCGATGTCAGTCGTATTTTGAGCAATATCAGCCTTGTTCTTAGTTATATCTTGTTTATTCTTACCAATATCAGTCACATTTTGAGCAATGTCAGTTGTATTTTGAGCTATTTTATCCTTGTTTGTATTAACCTGTGTATTAACAGATTTCAACTGATCTTCTGTTGCAGCTCGACCACTTACGGCTTGCGGATTATCTACATCCCAAGCAGTATTGGTAAGACCAGTTACCGTGCCTGCAGTACCATCCACAGATACAGGATTAGCAGTTCCTAAGGTGATTTTATCCCCTAATCCGACAGTATATTCCTTACCGCCGGCTGCATTTGTACCTTCTTCTACAGTGATGTTGCTGTTTTTAGCTTTCACAGTACTTGCCTTAGCAGTTCCACCGATAGCATCCTGCAACTGACTGAAGTTAACCGCATCAGTAGGATCTGTGCCTTTTGCTAGACCGGTAATCTTTTGATTATTTGCATTGATACCGTTTGGCGTTACGTAGGTCTTGCCGCCTACGGTCAAACCACTACCATTAATAGTTGTTCCACCAGCCGTTACGCTATCCAAACCAGTTAATGTTTTAGCTAGTTTCACATTTAATGTGCTGCCATCAGACACGACACCGATATTATTATCCGTAAGATCCGCCATAGCACCACCTTTAATGGTAACAGTGTCGCCTAATTTTTTATTAATCGCAGCACCGCTATCGCCGTTAAAGTTTAATCCTTTATTGATATTGGTTACATTTGTATTGACCTTATCATTAACGGATTTCAACTGATCTTCCGTAGCAGCTCGACCACTTACAGCTTGAGGATTATCCGCGTTCCAAGACTTATTATCGAGCCCTGTTACAAAGTTACCGTTTGCACCGCCTGCACCACCTGATTGTTTGCCCATAGTCACAGTGCCGGCTTTCACAGTATCAGCAGCAGTAATAGTAGTAACATTGAGATCTTTCTTTAATTTAAGACCGATCTTAGTATCGTCACCAGTTTGGCTGATTTCTGTCGTGATATTATCATCGCCGTTTACCGTTACCTTGGAACCCAATTTATTGGTCTTAGCACCGCCTGTATCCGCATCAAATTTGAGACCTGTATTAATCACATCATTCTTCGCAGTCGATATATTATTGTTTAGCTCGGTTTTAGCATTATCTATATTGCCATTCAGTTCAGTTTTAGCGTCATTAATATTTTTATTGAGTTCAGTTTTGGCATCACCGATATTTTTGTTTAATTCAGTTTTAGCATCATTAATGTTGTTATTTAATTCGGTTTTAGCCGCATGAAGTTGACCGCCGTTAACTGCATCTTTGGAATTAGCCGCCACTTCACCATCAGCAACATTAGTTATTTTCTTGTCATTCGCATTAATACCGTTCGGAGTTACATAGGTCTTACCGCCTACGGTCAAACCACTACTATTGATAGTTGTACCCCCAGCCGTTACGCTATCCAAACCGGTTAATGTTTTAGCTAGTTTTACATTTAATGTGCTGCCATCAGATACGACACCGATATTATTATCCGTCAAATTCGCAGCCGCTGCACCGCCCTTGATGCTAAGCTTATCGCCCAACTGTTTGTTAATTACAGCACCGCTGTCTCCATCAAAATTTAGACCTTTAGCAATAGTTGTATTGATTGTAGAGATAGCATTTTTATTAGTCGCAATATCTTGTGTGTTCTGAGTAATATTTTGCTTGTTTTGTGCAATATCAGTCTTATTTTTACCGATATCAGTAGTATTTTGAGCTATATCAGTCTTGTTCTTAGTTATATCTTGTTTATTCTTACCGATATCAGTCGCATTTTGAGCAATGTCAGTTGTGTTCTGAGCTATTTTATCCTTATTTGTATTGACTTGCGTATTAACAGTTTTTAACTGATCTTCCGTTGCAGCACGACCAGTTACGGCTTGTGGATTATTTACATTCCAAGCAGCATTAGTAAGTCCTGTTACAGTTCCTGCGGTTCCGTCCACAGTTACAGGATGTGCCGTACCTACCGCAAGTTTATTGCCCAATCCAACAGTGTATTCCTTACCACCATTCACATTGGTACCTTCTGTTACGGTTACATTTGCATCCTTTGATTTTACTGTAGTCGCCTTTGCAGTACCACCGATAGCACTTTGTAATTGACTGAAATTAACCGCATCGTTAGGCGCTGTACCATTAGCAACACCAGTAATCTTTTGATTATTAGCATTGATGCCATCAGGTGTTACATAGGTTCTAGCACCTACACTCAAACCATTTTTACTAATAGTAGTATTTCCTGCATTAACGCTCTCTAATCCTGTTAAATATTTTGCCAACTTTACAGTCAATCTACCGGTACCATCGGATACAACACCAATATTATTATCGGATAATGCCCCTGTAGCACCGCCTTTAATGACTAGAGTATCACCTAATTTTCTCTTAATCGAAGCACCTGTATCGCTGCTAAAATAGAGCCCTTTTTCAAGAGTATTATTGATAGTGTTAATATCATTCTTATTAGTAGTAATATCACCTTGTATTTTTGTGATATTTCGTGCATTGGCACCAATACGGCTTGAGTTATCTGAGATATTCTGCGTATTTTGATTAATAAAATACTGATTGGAATTAACTCTCTCATTAACCCGCTTTAACTGATCTTCCGTAGCAGCACGTCCTGTAACAGGTGCTGGATTATTTACATTCCATGATGTATTGGTAAGACCTGTGACCGTTCCTGTACCACTATCTATGGTTACAGGATGCGAGGCCGCCCCTTTCCCTACAGTAATCTTATAATTTAAGCCAACAGTATACTCCTTACCACCTTTCGCCGTTGAGTTTTCCCTTACCGTAATATTACCATCATCATTTGCTTTTACAATGGCTTCTTTAGCTGTACCGTTAATTGCGCGTTGCAACTGACCGTAGTTAACTGCGTCCTGACTACCGCTACCGTCTGCAACACCTCTAAGCTGTTGATTATTGGCATTAAGACCACCTGTTGACACATAGAGTTTACCGCCTACAGACACCCCTTTATTATCAATCGTAGCAGTTCCCGCTGTTACGCTATCCAAACCAGTTATTTTTTTAGCCAATTTCACATTTAGTGTGCCATTTCCGTCTGCTTGAACCCCAATATTGTTGTCAGCCAAAGCACCGCTAGCGCCACCTTTTATTCTTACTGTGTCACCTAATTTTACTTGGTTCTGAACAAAGTTATCACCATAAAAGAACAATCCTTTATCGATATTGTCTTTATTATATCTAATAGCATCGTGGATTGTGCTTTTACCTGTAAAACCGATATCGCTCATCGTTAATTTACCGGTATCAGGATCGAGAGCTGCATTACCGCCAAGGATATTTTTAGTTGTAGTGGCTAAATTTCCCAAACTATTTGCGACACCAAACAATTGACTACCGTTAATAGCATCTGTAGACGAAGCATTCATACGACCTGCAGCCACATTTGTAATCGTACGTTTTACCGTATCATTACCGATACTTACGGTAGAATCTGCCGTTCCCCCCGCTAAATTCTTATACCACAAACCATTTACAAGTTGATTCGGTGTACTATGAGTATCCGCAGTTGCAGAATTTGCACCTAATGCAACAGAACGAATATGATTTTTCCCTACTGTTGTATTTCTACCAAGTGTAACGCTATCCTCTGCATAGCTAACTGCACGATTACCGATGGCAATACTATTTTTCTGAACTGAGTCAGAGTCTGTACCAATAGCTATAGAAGAATCCTCACGGGCATTACTTTCCCAGCCCATTGCAATGGAGTTGAGTCCTACTGCATAGGAGTTTACACCAAGAGCTCTGGACCCTTCGCCCTTAGCTTGTGCATTATTACCGATTGCAACGGCCCATTTACCTCTTGCCTGCGACCCGTTACCCATTGCAACGGCACCACCGGCAGCAGCTTTAGCATTATTACCAAATGCCATAGAGGATCCACCCCAAGCTCTGGCATTAGTACCAAATGCCTGATCGTTATCGGCGCCCACATAGTTACCGGCCTCATCATATCCAGCCCAAGATGTATTACCAAGGGCAAAGCCATTCAAAGAAGCTACTTTTGTCAAATTACCGATAGCAACGCCATTATTTACTTCAACGGTTGCATTTCTTCCGATTGCAATGCCTTGCACATTACCAACATTAGCCCTATTAGTTTTTGTAACAGTAGCCCCTGTCCCCAAAGCCACACTGTTATCTGCCATTGCTGTACTATTGTCACCTATCGCTACAGTGCCATTTTTAGCCTGAGCACCAGCCCCTTGCACAATAGTACTCCCATGCACGATCATTGGAGACATCATGGACATACATAAAGCCGTAGCAATTACAGACCCAGACATCTTGGCAAATACCGATGTCATTGTCGATCGTTTCGACATATTTTTCGCTGTTTCAGCCACAACGACATAACATCCCTTTGTACGACTCCAGATTACTTTAAAAATTCGGTTCATCTCGTCTTACTCCTTGCATAAAACTATCAGATTATATGAATATAATAAAATATTTTATAATTATTTTAAAAAGTAAAAATACAGTTAATATATGGCTATTTACCGATGCATATCATATTAAACATATCATATTCTATACTAAAAGTAAAAAAATTTTCACTCTACACTCACTTCCAAATCATAAATATTTATGAATATACAAAAACTCCGCCATATACCTTATGAATATGCTAAATGTACTAATTTTTTCGCATAAAATTAACTTCATAAAAAAAATGTATTTCACCTTAGTAAACTATTATGATCTGACTATTACTCACCTATTTTAATTACATTACAAAATACTATGACATATATATGCTCAAATAGCTATTGAATCTATTTCTTGCATGCAAAAAGGCGCCAAAAGCATTTCGCTTTTGGCGCCTTTTATAAGCACTGCCGTATCAATATGTTATTTCATATTATTTCAAGCCCGCTTGTTGCATCAATAATGCAATTTGTGCTCTCATTTCTTCGTTGTCGCGTTGTACTTTTTCATACTTAGCTTTCAAAGCAGTCATTTCATCTTGCATTACGTACATGGAGCTAATAGGGCCACCTTTGTAACGTTCAGGAACTGCTTTCTTCGCATCGGAAGTACCGAATTTACGAGTTACACCAGCATTTACCATGTTATGGTGACTACCAACAGATACGCCTACATGGAACATAGTATCTTCTGCTGTGTAATGTGCAACGCCAAGAGCCGCCGCAGTTTCACCTCTGTAATTACCGATACCAGCCATCACTTGAGTTGGTTCCAATGGATCATATTGAATAGGTTTCAATGCAGACATAGCCGCTGCATGTGCGCCTACACGTTGTGTTTCGCCCGCTACGGAGTTAATAGCATTAGCTAACCCATCTGTAGCACCTTTCAATTGATTTACGTTAACTGCATCAGTGCCGTTTACACCAGGGCCTACATTGGTAATTGTATTACCGCCGTTGTTGAGGCCATCTTTAGTAAGGCTTACTGCATTACCGCTAGCAGGTGTAATTGTTACACCGCCACCGTTCATAACAGTAGTATTACCTGCAGCATCCTTAGTGGTTACTGTTTCAAGACCTTTCAAGTCTTTCGCCATACGAACCTTAAGGTTGCCAGTACCATCGGATACAACACCTAAATTATCTTCTGTAGTCAACTTGCTAGCATCAGTAATACCACCCACTACATTAACTTGTTCGTTAAGCTTTTTCTTGATTACGGAACCGCTATCGCCACCGTATTTCATACCATCATCTTTAGTTGCCACTTGGTGGGTCTTACCGTTTTCGTCTTGGTACTTAATACGAGTGATGTTGTTACCGTCTAAGTCTGGATCACCTTTATCAACGGTAATATCCGCATTACGGCCGTCTTTACCAGTTAAACCAATATGACCAACACCGTCTTTACCGGACATGGATACAGCATCTTTACCGTCTTTGCCTGTGATACCTACTTTGCCGTCTGTACCGTCAGCACCGTTAGGACCTGTAATGGATACGCCGTCTTGACCGTTTTTGCCAACTTTCACTTTATCAGTAGTTAAACTGTCAGTCTTAAGGTTTTTCGCCATCTTGATATTAACATTACCATCTTGGTCGGCTACTGTTTTAATATTTTCGCCGGAGTATTTATCGTCAGACTCTGTACCTTCACCTTTGATAGTAACCTTTTGGCCTAAATCACGGTGGAATTCACCTGTATTACCGGCAAAATCCATACCTTTCTTCGTAATGTCATCACCTAAGTTATTAATCTTATTATCCAAGGATTTGTGAGATTTTTGCAATTGATCTTCTGTAGCAGCACGACCGCTTGTGATGTTGTCAGGATCCCAATCTTTGTTTTCCAAACCTGTCACGTAGCCGTCTTTACCATCAACAGATACCTTGCCTGCTGCAATCTTACCATCTTTACCATCGATAGTTACCTTGTCGCCAGCTTTAATGGTACCGTTTTCACCGTCAATTGTTACATTGCCAGCTTTAATAGTACCTTTGTTGCCGTCGATTGTAACTTTATCACCAGCCTTGATAGTACCTGTAGTACCATCCATTGCGATTTGTTTCGTAGCATCAGAGCCCAATGTCACTTGATCTTTAAGACTTACTTCGTAGTTCTTGGAACCATTCGCATTGGTGCTAGGTGTCACAGTAATATTATTACCTGCCGATACCGTTGTAGATGCAGCTGCTGTAGCTTTATCCAATTGAGATTTATTAACTGCATCGTTAGGGTCCGTGCCGTCAGCTACATTCGTAATCTTGTTACCGCCGTTATTTAAGCCGTCTTTTGTAAGACTTACTGCATCACCACCAGCACGATTGATGGTCATACCATCACCATTGATAACAGTATTATTGCCGCCGTTTGTAAAAGTAGCAGATGTCAAGCCTTTCAATTCTTTCGCCAAGCGCAATTTCAATGTATCGGAACCGTCGGAAACTACACCAATGTTATCTTCAGCAGCTAATTTGCTTTCATCGGAGATACCACCCTTAACATTCACTTGATTGTTAAGTTTCTTTTTAATTACATTACCTGTATCGCCGCCATACATCATACCATCATCAAGGGTTGCAAGCGTATGTGTATTGCCGTCTTTATCTTCGGTCACTAAACGATTAATGCTTGTGCCATCTACACCGTTTTTAGCGTCGCCACCTTTAAGTGTAACGCCGTCTTGACCGTTTTTACCGGCAATTGCCACACTATTAGCTTTGAGGTTTTTGTTCATCTTCACATCGATAGTTGTGTTACCATCTTGATCTTGTGTGATGAAAGTTTTAAGGTTTTCACCGCTGTAGTTAGCATCAGCATCAGCACCTTCACCCTTAACAGTAACCGTAGAGCCAAGTTTATTAGTTTTTATGCCGCCACTGTTAGCGTCGAATTTCAAACCTTTATTAGTTAATGCATCTTCACTATCTTTGATTTTATCTTTCAAGTAATCCACATTAACCGCTTCGCTACCATCGTTACCTGTAGCATACGCCACGTTTGTTACATGAGTGCCACCGATTTTATTAGCATAGGTAGGACCTTCATAAGTTACTTTTGTCTTATCAACGGCACCATTATTATCCAAATTATACTTAACAGCACGATCGTTTAATTTATCGAGGCTAGATTTAGATGCAACATCCTTAATCTTAACAGTTTCTTTTGTACCTGCATGGTTTTTATCCTCTACAGTCAAGTCAACATCACCGTTAGAATCAACTGTATAAGCACCATCTGCAGCAGCCGCATTTTTCACCAAACGGTAATCTGTAGCAGCAGCACCTTGATTCTTAACTACATCACTGATTTTTTTCAATTGATCTTCTGTAGCAGCGCGACCGCTTACAGGATTAGTTGTATTCACATCCCAATCTTTATTATCAAGACCAGTTACATAGTTGTTAGAATCAGCGTGTTTACCCATTGTTACACCGCCGGCTTTCACAGTATCTGTAGCTGTCAATGTTTGAACATTAAGATTTTTGTTCAATTTAACGCCGATTGTAGTATCATCGCCAGTTTGCGTAATTTCAGTAGTGATATTACCATCACCATTTACTGTTACTTTAGAACCAAGTTTGTTCGTTTTTTCATCGTTATTATCAGCATTAAAACGAAGGCCCTTGTTGATAAGTTCAGTTTTTGCATTACTAATATTAGTATTTAATTCGTTTTTGGCATCGTGCAATTGACCGCCGTTTACAGCGTCCTTACTGCCTGCGCCTACAGTACCATCAGCAACATTTGTTACCTTTTGGTCATTCGCATTAAGACCTGTTGGAGATACATATGTTTTACCGCCTACAGTCAAACCGCTGTTATCAATCTTAGTATTACCAGCTGTAACACTATCCAATCCAGTCAATGTTTTAGCTAATTTCACATTCAATGTGCCATTGCCGTCGGATTCAACTCCGATATTACCGTCGGATAATGTGCCTGTAGCACCACCTTTAACAGTTACAGTATCGCCTAATTGTCTGTTACTTACAGTACCTGTATCACCGGCAAAGTTCAAGCCTTTATTAATCTTTGTATTAATGTTGGAAATATCTTGTTTGTTTTGAGCAATATTGCCGGCATTGTTTGTGATATTTTGCTTATTATCAGCGATATCTTGTTTATTCTTGTCGATTTGAGTCTTATTAGTGTTAACTTTATCGTTAACTTTTTTCAACTGATCTTCAGTAGCACCACGACCAGATACAGCCGCAGGATGATCTACATCCCAATCTGTATTTGTAAGTCCTGTTACATGACCAGCATCACCGTCTACAGTTACAGGATATGCTGTACCTACGGTAATTTTATTACCTAAACCAACAGTATATTCCTTACCACCTGCTGCGTTTGTACTTTCTGTTACAGTTACATTCGCATCCTTTGCTTTTACAGTGGATGCTTTGGCTGTACCGCCGATAGCAGCCTGTAATTGACTATAGTTAACTGCATCATTAGGGTCGCTACCATTAGCAACATTAGTAATCTTTTGATTATTCGCATTGAGACCTGTTGTAGATACATAGTTCTTACCACCTACAGTCAAGCCACCATTATCAATCTTAGTATTACCAGCTGTAACGCTATCTAAACCTGTCAATGTTTTAGCTAATTTCACATTTAATGTGCCATTGCCATCGGATACAACACCGATATTACCGTCAGATAATGTGCCTGTTGCACCGCCTTTAACAGTTACAGTATCACCTAATTGTCTGTTGCTTACAGCACCCGTATCGCCAGCAAAGTTCAAGCCTTTATTAATTTTTGTATTAATATTAGAGATATCTTGCTTATTTTGAGCGATATTGTTGGCATTGTTTGTGATATTTTGCTTATTATCAGCGATATCTTGTTTATTCTTGTCAATTTGAGCCTTATTAGTGTTAACTTTATCATTAACCTTTTTCAACTGATCTTCTGTAGCAGCGCGGCCAGATACAGCCACAGGGTTATCTACATTCCAGTCTTTATTTTGAAGGCCTGTTACATGACCTGTAGTACCGTCAATCGTTACAGGGTTTGCTGTACCTACTTTAATAGTATTACCCAAAGTCATGTTGATAGTTGTATCACCATTAGCTTGTGTAATTGCGGCATTAATATTGTTGCCGTCACCTTTGATGGTAACTTTAGAACCTAATAGATTATTTTTCGTGCCACCTGTATTAGCATCAAAGTTAAGGCCTTTATCTATTGTGTCTTTATTGAATTTAATAGCATCGTGAATCGTGCCTTTACCTGTGTTACCGATATTGCTCATCGACAAGTTACCCGTATCAGGGTCAAGCGCTGCATTGCCACCTAAAATGCCTTTTGTAGTACTTGCCAAATTACCTAAAGTATTAGCAACACCATATAATTGGCTACCGTTGATTGCATCTGTAGATTGTGCATTCACACGACCGGCAGCTACATTTGTAATGGTACGTTTTACCGTATCACTACCTACACTGATTGTGGAATCAGCAGAACCGCCGGCATAGTTTTTATACCATAAACCATTTACCAATTGATTTGGTGTGCTTACTGTAGCATCAGTCTTGGAGTTAGCACCTAGTGCAACGGAACGTTCATGTGCAGCATTAGCAGATACACCTAATGCCATAGAGTTTGTTTGCTCAGCTTTACTGCTTAAACCTAATGCTACAGCACCTACCGCACCAGTAGATGTAGAAGATTGCACACCTATTGCTAGGGAATTACCACCAGATGCAACAGAACCATCACCAGCCGCGATATCAGCGTAGCCATTTGTAGTACTACCCCAACCGAGTGCAGTAGAGTGAGAGCTATTAGTTGTAGCATTCGTCCCCAATGCAGAAGAGCCCTGTTTCAAAGCTTTAGAGCCATTACCGATAGCTACCGCCCAATCACCTCTAGATTGAGAACCGTTACCTATAGAAACCGCACCACCACCACTGGATTTCGCATCATTACCGAACGCCATGGAAGAACCACCATAAGCACGTGCATTGGAACCGAAGGCTTGGTCATTAGGAAGACCTATCAATTTATTGGTTTCATCATAGCCGGCACGGGCATTATTACCAAGAGCAAAACCATTAAGAGATGCCACGCGTGTTTCATTACCTAATGCTACACTGTTATTGGTAATCGAACGAGAGTTATGACCGATAGTTACAGCTTGTGCACCATCAGCACTAGTACCGGAACCAACAGCAATTGCATTAACAACCTTGGTCGTTGCACCTTGACCGATGGCGATACCACCTGTTCTTTGATCTGCTGGAACATCTGCCCCTTTGGCAACATCAACAGTTACAGTTGCACCTTGTCCGATAGCAATACCGCTCTGTGTTTTACCTTCATCAGTATCACCTCTACCTACAGATGCATTAGTACCGATTGAAATACTATAGTCACCCTTAGATGCCGTATTATCACCGATAGCAATACCACCGTCATTTTCAGCTTGTGCACCGTTACCTCTTGTAATAGGTGCCCCTAAGGCATCGGTAGGCATCATAACGCCTGTCAGCATAACGGCAACTGCTGTAGCACCTACCATTTTAGAGAATACAACCGACAAAGAAGAACGTTTCGTCATGTTCTTTGCTGTTTCTGCCACAACGACATAGCAGCCCTTTGTGCGATTCCAAATCACTTTAAATACTCGATTCATTAATCTTTCTCCTATAAAACTTATAAAACTTACTAACTATCCTATATATTTAATGAAATAACAATGATGGATCGATGATGTATTGAGAATTCATCGACATTCTTGAATGTGTATATCTAAAATACCACATATTACAGGAATTGTAAACTTTTTTTCATTTTATTTTCATAAAACTTTTGTGTTTAAGTTATTAATAATTTCGATAAAATTAAATATACTGAATATTCTGTATAAACACTGTATTTTTTTAATTATTATTCACCTACTTTCATAAATAATACAAAACTTTCCATAATTATGTGCCAATATCACACCATATGTAACCAATTTATTTTCTCTTCATCATTCTGATTTATGATAGACCATATAATAGAATGATATCTTTTCATAAACGGATATCGTACAGTGTTTCTGCCATTTTGACTCAATGTACGTACACAATTACTACATACCTACTTAAGCCAATTAACTATTGCACAATCAATAAAGGTAGCATTTTATTATATAGTAAAAGGAATGACAGGTGAAATTCAAATCGCCTTCATTCCTTTTTTTATTCTAAGTCCCTCTAAAGGCGTATCGGCGGGCTTTATAGGCTTTATAGAAATAGAGCATATGTGTATAAAAACAATTTATACGATTACTCCATGTGTTTTTTAATTTTTATTGTTATACTGAAAGCAGAAAGGAGGAAGATTCTATGTCAGAACTCAATATCTTACAACAAAATATAGATAAACCAAATACGGTTACAGAAGAAGATATCGTAGTTACACGAGATAATCAAACTTTCACAATCAAAGGTCGCTTTAATGGGGAAGAAGGCGTATTCACATATGATGCGGACGTTCAACCTAACGATCAGTTACAATTTCTGCATCACAACTTTACGGCCATCGTAAAAAAAATTACATATAAGGTGATTCAAGGTCAGCGAATCACATTGATTGCAAAATTATATGCATAAAAATATCGGGGTATTGTTAATACAAACAACACCCCGATATTTTTTATCGGTCATACAATTATAAGAAATACAATACAACACAACAACACTTAAGTCTTATAATTGAATCATCTAAAATTATTGAATTGTCGGTGCATTAATCGCTTTGCGAAGATCCACTGTGTGAAGTTCGTCCATCGCAGGAGCTGCTTTTTCATCCACAGGTTTCACGCGATTATTACCGTCTTTCATAGCTTCGTTCAAGCTAAAGATCACCATTTCGTTCATGTAGAAACGCAATTCATCATCATGTACATTGGCTGTATTGCGATCCAAGATATCGATGATTTGTTGCGCATAGTCCAATTTAGCGTCTT
>OGTU01000199.1_pt1 | contig 19685 bp, 20 predicted proteins | sample 1574651 | NCBI WGS metagenome assembly OGTU01 (sample SAMN03295831, study PRJEB24534) | human gut metagenome | isolation source: fecal sample 6 from infant 4 | host: Homo sapiens | place: USA: Pittsburgh, PA | collected 2014-07
ATATAATATATCTTATTTTAGACTATTATAAAGCTTTAAACAACAATATTTTTCTTTCAAATCTTCTAAATTTAACAAATAGCGTAAACTTATATTATATTTAAATGAGTTAAATAATATGGTACTATATTAAAAGATTATGTTTTAATACATAAACATTAAGGAGGACAATTTATGATTTTAGGTATTGTAAGTGCTATGCAAGAAGAATTAGATCTTCTTCTAAAGGATATGACTATAAATGAAGAAACTAAAAAAGCAAATATGACTTTTTACAAGGGAACTTTAGATAATAAAGATATTATAGCTGTAGTATGTGGGATAGGTAAGGTTAATGCTGCCGTTTGCTCACAAATCTTAATATCTGAGTTCAATGTAACTTCTATAATAAATGTTGGAGTTGCTGGCGGAATAGGTAAAGATATCTATCCAGGAGATGTAGTTGTAGGAACTAACTTAGTTCAACATGATATGGATACAACAGTTTTCGGAGATCCACATGGTCAAATACCTAGATTAGATACATTTGACTTTAAATGTGATGAAGCTTTAGTTAAAGCATCTTTAGAAGCTTGTGAAGAAATAAAAGAAATTAACACTTTCTCTGGCAGAATAATTTCTGGTGATCAATTTATATCAAGCGTTGAAAAAATTCAATGGTTTGAAAAAGAATTTAATGCTATGGCTTGTGAAATGGAAGGAGCTAGTATTGCTCAGGTTTGTTATTTAAACAATATTCCTTTTGTAGTTATTAGATCTATTTCTGATAATGCTAATAATGGAGCTCATATGGATTATGAAAAATTCATTCCTATAGCTGTTAGAAACTCAACTATATTATTAAAAAACATAATACGTAAGTTGTAATAAAGACTATAATAAGAAATACATATTATCTTACATACGAACTACCAAGATCCGAATCTAATGTAAGATAATATGTATTTTACTGTTTTCTCAAGAAAAGACCAATTCTTATTTTATGAAATTTTTTTAAAATGTAGGTTAAAAAGCTTTAAACTTATCTTTACTAACACCACAAACTGGACATTTATCTACTTGATCTCCTATTTCAGTAAAGCCACATATTGGACAGATATAAATAGTTTCATTACCTATATCTTCACCTTTTTTAGCTTTATCTTGAGCTTCTTTAAATAATTTTGCATGTATTTTTTCTGCCTCTAAAGCATAATGGAATGTTCTTTGCGCATCCTTCTCATTTTGAAACTTAGCTGCTTCTAAGTAAACTGGATACATTTGATCAATTTCATGTAATTCACCATCGATAGCACCTTGAAGATTTTCAACTGTATTAGTATGACCAAATACTGCCCCTGCAGTTACAGTCTTATCTTCAATCGGCTTATTCAAAGCATTAAAATGATTGTTAGCATGGCACCACTCTGCATAAGCTATCCCCCTAAATAGTCTAGCTATATTAGGAAACTTTTCCTTTTCAGCAGCATTTGCCCAAATAGTATATCTCATATGAGCCATACTCTCTCCACCATAAGCTGAACATAAAAAATCTACTGTCATTGCATTATTTACTGACATTTTTAAACACATCCTTTCAAAATATATATATATGTTTCAATAAATAATATACATTTTAAGTGCCTATATCATTTTGAGTGAAAAATAATTTTAAAATGTAAATTACATTAATTGAAAGCATATATATCTTTTAATTTTTATATAAGTTGATTTTGTATTTACTTAACTGAAACATTTTTCATCTGAACTAATTTAATAAAATGTAAAAACTTTATTACAACTTATATATCTTAATTATCCCATAAAAGGTAAATTTAATTCACTTATGTATAAATTTCTTAAAAATAAATAAGAGTAAGATTTTATGATTAATATGCCATGAAACCTATAATCATTAAATCTTACTCTCTAAAATCATTTATTTTTAATTTATCTATTTAAGCTTATGAATAAATAGCCCACTTCTAAGCTTTGGTTCAAACCAAGTAGATTTTGGTGGCATAACTTGATTTGTATCAGCAACGCTCATTATATCACTAACTTCTGTTGCATACATTGAAAACGCAACCTTCATATCCTTATGAACTCTTCTTTCAAGCTCTTTTATCCCTCTAATTCCACCTATAAAATCTATTCTATCTGATGTTCTAACATCTTCAATTCCTAAAATAGGTGTTAAGACATTGTTTTGCAATATCGCAACATCTAAGCTATTTATCGGATCTTCAGCATTATAGCTTCCTTCCTTAGCTTCAAGTAAATACCACTTATTTTCTAAATACATACCAAAAGTATGCTTATCAGTAGGCTTCACTTGTTCATCTCTTTCTGAAATTATAAACTTTTCACTTACCTTATTTAAGAATTCTTCTTCAGTAAGTCCATTTAAGTCCTTAACTACTCTATTATAATCCATAACCATAAGGTCATTATCAGGGAATGCAACTGCTAAGAAATAGTTGAACTCCTCCTCTCCTGTATAGTTAGGATTTTCTTCTCTTCTCATAAGTCCAACCTTAACTGCTGAAGCTGATCTATGATGACCATCTGCAATATATAGGTTTTCTATTTCTCCAAATAGTGCTACGATTTCTTTTACTATTAATTCATTATCTATTACCCATACTTGATGTCCTATTCCATCTTCTGAAACAAAATCATATACAGGTTTTCTCTTAGTTCCTTCTCTGGACCATTGTTTAATAACTTCAGAAGTTACTTCATCTTCTCTATAAGTTAAGAAAATTGGACCTGTATTAGCATCACAATAATTAACATGATTTATTCTGTCTTGTTCTTTATCCGCTCTTGTAAACTCATGTTTCTTTATTGCATTGTTTATATAATCATCTATTGATGCACAAAATACTAATCCAGTTTGAGCTCTGCCATTCATTATTTGCCTATAAATATATAAACATGGTTTTTCATCTTGGATAAATTGTTTTTCTACAATCATTTTATCAAGATTTTCTCTAGCTTTCTCATATACCTTTTTATCATGCACATCTATAGAAGGATCTAGATCTATTTCCGCTCTATCTATATGAAGAAATGAATATGGATTACCCTCTACCATTTCCCTTGCTTCTTCGCTATTCATAACATCATAAGGAAGTGCTGCAATCTTTGAAGCTAATTCCTCAATGGGTCTTATACCTTTAAAAGGTCTAATTGTTGCCATCTATATTCCTCCTGTTTATCTGTAGCTTACTTTAAAAAATTCTTTATTACTGAAACTACTTCATCACCAATTCTATCTTGCGCTTCAAGAGTTGATGCCCCAATATGAGGTGTACAACTTACTCTTGGATGATTTACTAAAGTTTCATTAGTGTTAGGTTCAATTTCGAATACATCTATTCCTGCCCCTGCAATCTTTCCACTATTTAAAGCTTCAAGTAAAGCTGCTTCATCTACTACCTTACCTCTTGCACAGTTAATAATATATGATCCATCCTTCATTATGTTTAATTGTTCTTGTCCAATTAACGCACCAGCATTCTTATCATATGGTACATGAAGAGAAATAAAATCAGATACCTTTAATAAATCATTAAGATCTAAGAAATCATAAACTAAATCATCTTGTTTCCCAAACATATCATTGTAAACTACAGTCATTCCTAAAGCAGTAGCCTTATTAGCTAAAGCTCTTCCTATTCTACCCATTCCTATAATTCCAAGAGTTTTACCACCAATTTCAACGCCTTCATATTTCTTTTTATTCCATTCACCATTTCTCATAGTGTAGTTAGAAGTGCCTACAAATCTTGCAACTGCAAACATATGAGCTAAAGCTAGTTCTGCAACTGAATCTGAACTTGCATTTGGAGTGTTTCTTACTTCTATTCCAGCTTCTTTAACTGCAGCTACATCAATATTATCTATACCAACACCTGCTCTAACTACTAACTTTAACTTTCCACCCTTAGTAGCTTCAATAACTTCCTTAGTAACCTTAGTTGCTGATCTAACTACTAAAGCATCAAAATCTTTAAGAACTTCTCCTAAAACCTCTTTATCATAGTGCTTATTTTCAACTTCAAAACCTAACTCTATTAAATTATTAATGGCCTTTTCTTGTAAGCCATCACTTGCTAATATTCTATACATTTTTTTGCCCCCTATTTTAAAAAAATCATTATATTTTCTATGCTAATAAGAGTTTAGACCTTAGTCTAAACTCTTATTTTTATATCATTGTCCAAACCTCTTAAACTAGTAATACTAAACTTTAGTTATACTATTCTAAGCCTAAAATATCATTAATATTGCTTAATAGTTCTTGAATATCTTCCATTTGACAGTCAGCCATATGAGCAATTCTAAATGTCTTTCCTTTTAAGCTACCGTATCCGTTAGAAATTTGGAAACCTCTTTCTCCTAATTCTTTATTTAATGCAGCAACATCTATATTTCTAGTATTCTTAACTGTTGTCACAGTATTTGATAAATATTTATCTTCTGGTAATAATTCAAAGTACTTTCTCCCCCAAGCTCTTACAACTTCAGCTAATTCAATATGTCTTGCAAACCTATTTTCTAAACCTTCCTTATTAAGAATATAGTCTAGTTGATAATCTAATGCATACATATGTGGAATAGATGGTGTTGAAGGATATTGGTAGTCCTTCTTTTGAATAAAATTATATAAAGATAGTAGATCTAAATAGAATCCTCTATTTTTTACTTTCTCAGCTCTTTCTTTTGCTTTGTTAGAGAAAGTACATATTGCAAGTCCTGGAGGCAATCCTAATGCCTTTTGTGATGAAGTTATACATACATCAATTCCCCAATTGTCTACTTCAATCTTAGTACCTGCTGCTGAACTTACTGTATCAACTATAAATACAATCTCAGGATATTTCTTAACTACTTCACCTATTTCTTTAATAGGATTCATTACTCCTGTAGATGTTTCATTATGAGTTACTGCAACTAAGTCATATTGTCCTGTTGCTAATTCTTTATCAACCATTTCTGGTGTTATAGCTTGTCCTAATTCTACTTCAAATAAATCTGCAGGAACGTTATTAGATATAGCCATTTCATACCATCTTTTTCCGAATGCCCCAACGGAAAATACAGCTGCTTTTTTGGCTGTACAAGATCTAATAGCCCCCTCCATAAGTCCACTACCTGAAGTGGTAGATAATAATATTTCGCTTTCAGTAAAGAAGACTTTTCTTAAGTTATCACTTATTCTTCTTTGAAGCACTGAAGCATCCTTGCTTCTATGACCTATCATAGGCCTTGATAGTTGCTCTAAGACATCAGGTCTTACTTCAACTGGCCCCGGAATAAATAGCTTTTTGTGCATCTTGTTTCTCCCCCATTTAATATTTTTTTATTGCTTATTAATTGCTTATTTTATTGTTAATTTTACTACTTTTTCATATCATTAACAACTACTTTGTTAAAACTTTTGAAATAATATTCAAAATTCTACAAATATTTCACCATTAATGTACATATTCATAGCCCCAAATATTTTTTTATTGTGTTATAGTAACTAAACTTCTACATCTTCTTGCTTTTTACTATCTTTTAATATATCTCTTATCTCTGTTAATAGTACTTGTTCAGCAGTTAATTCAGCTTCAGCTGGTGATTCTTCCTTAACTTCCTCTTCTTTATTTCTATTTATTTTAGCTAATACCTTTATAAATATAAATATAGAAAGTGCTATTATTAAGAAGTCAACTACATTCTGAATAAATATCCCATACTCTAAAGTAACTATACCTCCGCCTACTAGGCTGGTATCAAATTTATAAACTAAATCTTTAAATTCAACTCCACCTATTAGTATTCCTACTAAAGGCATTATTATATGCTCAACTAATGAAGAAACTATCTTATTGAAAGCTCCCCCCATAACTACCCCAATTGCTAAGTCTAGTATATTCCCCTTCATAGCAAATTCTTTAAACTCTTGTAAAAACTTTTTTCCTTTATTCTTCATTTCTAATCCTCCTTATTTATATTCCTCATCAAAAATTAAAACAGATTCTGTCTCTCTGCAATATTTAACACACATACATTGTCCTAGATGCCTTGGACACTTATAACATAAACAACTTTTATCATCTCCATTACAACTTTTCTTATAATAAGGACAATATTTACAATTAACTCCGTTTCCAGCTGGCATAATACACTTCTCCTTCTTTTGCATAATATAATGTTACTTTAATAAAAATATTTTACCATATTTCAATTAATTATTAGTAACCATTTTATACTTTTCTCATATTTTGTTTATATAAGAAGCTTTTAACTTTTTTGGTATAAAACTTCTAACTCCCATCTATATAGACTAATGCTGTTGAAAATGAATATTCATTATACAACAGCTTTTTCTTTACATTAATTATATCTAATCCTTAAATCTTAAAATCTAATACTCCTTATTTAGATAATCTTTAATATATATGATAAAAAAAACTCCCTTAGGAGTTTTCAAAGCTAAATTATTTTTAGTAATTCTAAGGAATTACATAAATAACTCTTCATTATTAATTATAAATTGAGCTGCCCTTGGGCAGCTCTTAATACTCTATAGAAACATTTGAAATATAACCAGAAAAATCACTCCTGGTACACCTAAAAATCCTGCTATTAATGCAGTAACCCAATTTATTGCTATGGCAAAACCAAAGTATGAACCTAGAACATTAGCTAAGTATAATAATACTATTCCAATTACACCATTTATTAATATTTTTAATGGCCATTTTAAAAGCTTAATAACTAAATATAATAATACCAGTCCTATCAATCCATATATTATTAAATTAACATCCATAACATCCCCTCCAGTCTATTTTATTCTTTAGTATAACATATTATTCTATCATTCTTAATTCACGCCTCTTTGCAACACTTATTAAATAATCATATCTTGTTCTTGCTGTATCTTCAGCATATATGGCTAATTCAACTAATTTAGGATCACTTACATAATCAAATAAAGCTCTAGCTACTTCCATTTCTGAAATAGTTTCTTTAATATTATTTAATAGAGCTATATCCTCTTCACTATACTCTTTTTTACTTTTCTCTGTATTTCTTAGTATTAGATCTAAAATTATATTTTTATTCATTATTTCCCCTCCTAAATATTGTATATTAAAGTACTATCCATTTTTAGGATAATTATTCAGAAGGAAAAAACTTTTAACCAATATTCTATATGCACTTAACACTATTTAATAAATCTGTATTCCCTACAATAAAGGTGCAAAAACTCTAATTACTGCTGCTAATAATTTCTTATACCACTTTTCATTGTAACAATCTTCTAAAGTCATTAATTGACACTGATCTAATGTTTCTAAAAAGTCTTTCTTGATTTCCATTACTGATTTAGTCTTATATAAAAATACTCCACATTCAAAATGTAAATAAAGACTTCTATAATCCATATTAATAGAACCAACTACTCCTATCTTATCATCTGATACAAATGTTTTTGAGTGTATAAATCCAGGAGTATATTCATATATCTTAATGCCTGCTTCAATTAATTGAGCATAGTAAGCTCTAGTAACTAAGTGTACATACCACTTATCTTCTATATGAGGCGTAACTATTATTACCTTAACTCCACTTTTTGATGCTAAGGTTAATGCAGTTACTAGCTCATTATCTACTATTAAATAAGGAGTATTTATATAAATGTAATCTTTAGCTTTATTTATAATATTTAAATAAACATATTCTCCTACAGTTTCGTCATCTAATGGACTATCACCATATGGCTGAACATATCCATCATCCTTAAAATGTCCTTCGTAATTAACATGTGGCTTATATTTATTATAATCTTCTTTTTCTCCACAGTTAAACTCCCAAGCTTGTAAGAACATCATAGTAAGATTCCATACTGCTTCACCTTTTAATATAATAGAAGCATCTTTCCAATGTCCAAATCTAACTACTTCATTTATATACTCATCAGCTAAATTTATACCTCCAGTAAAGGCTGTATGTCCATCTATCACAGTTATTTTTCTATGATCTCTATGATTCATAATAACTGATAAAAATGGTACAAATGGGTTAAATACTAAGCACTTAATTCCCATTTTCTTTAGTTTTTCATAATACTTATAAGGTAATGTTCTAAGGCATCCCATATCATCATATATAATCCTAACATCTACCCCTTCTTTTACTTTTTCTTCAAGAATTTCAAGAATGCTATCCCACATCTTTCCTTCTCGGATTATAAAGTACTCCATAAATATATACTTCTTAGCTTTCTTAAGCTCTTTTTTTAGTTCTTCAAAAAATTCTTCTCCAGGTGATAAGTATTTAGTGTAGGTATTTTTGTATATTGGCGCTGCTGCATACTTATTTAAATATTTTACTTGATTAGAAATTGATTTGTCTTCCTCTTCAATTTCCTTAAATACTTCAAGATTTTGTTCTAAGTATTTAGCCCCTTCTGTATAAATCTTATTTATTCTCCCTCTAAACCTTTTTGTTGTTCTTCTTAATCCAAAAATTAAATAGAACAATCCTCCAAAAACAGGTACTAAGGATACAGGTATTGTCCATGCTAGTTTAAAAGACGGATTATCTTTTTTACTCATTATATATATTACAACCACTATGCTAATAACAGTGAATAATACATATAAATAAACAAAGGATTCAGATAAGGTCCAAATAGTAAAAACTAATATGCCCACTTGAATAAGTATTAGTAATCCTACAATTACCATTCTACTAAATAGAAATTTTAATAATTTACTCATATATTCACCCTTTACTTATATTTCTTTTCTCCCTTCAAGGGCCTTAGATAAAGTTACTTCATCAGCATACTCTAAGTCTCCACCAACAGGAATTCCTGATGCTATTCTAGTTACCCTAATATCTAATGGTTTTAAAATTCTTGAAATATACATTGCTGTAGCTTCACCTTCGATATTAGGATTAGTTGCAATAATAACTTCCTTTACATCTGCACTCATTCTTGCAACTAATTCTCTAATTCTTATATCTTGTGGACCTCTTCCTTGCATTGGAGATAAGTTTCCATGAAGCACATGATATGTACCATTAAATTCTTTTACTTTTTCCATAGTCATTATGTCCTTAGGTTGTTCTACAACACAAATAACATCCTTATCCCTGTTAGGATTAGCACATATTGCACATGGATCTGAATCTGTGAAGTTTCCACATATTGAACAATATTTTATTGTTCCTCTAGCTTTAACTAAAGCATCTGCAAATTCTCTAACTTCATCAGCTGGAAGATTTAAAACGTGTAAAGCAAGCCTTTGAGCTGTTTTTTGCCCAATACTTGGCAACTTTGCAAACTCTTCAATAAGTTTTTCTATAGCTACTGGATAAAAATCCATATAATCACCCTTTCTGTTAATTAAATATATAAAAAGGCGAAGTAACTTCGCCTTTTTATGGAACTATATTAAACATAATATATAACACTAGAATAATCCTGGTATATTCATTCCACCAGTTAATTTACCCATTTTTTCTGCACTTTCTTCTTCAGACTTTCTTAATGCTTCATTAACTGCACTAAGAACTAAATCTTCTAACATTTCCACATCATCTGCATCTACAACTTCAGGTTTTATGTTAATAGAAAGTAATTCTTTCTTTCCATTTGCTTTTACAACTACAGCTCCGCCACCTACTGAAACCTCATATTCTTTAGTTTCTAGGTCCTTTTGCATTTGCTCCATTTCCTTTTGAAGCTTTTGAGCTTGCTTCATTAGGTTGTTCATGTTTCCTCCCCCAAATCCACCTGGGAATCCTCCTCTTGCCATAAAAACATCCTCCTTATCATAAAAATCTATTTTTAATTATATAGTATTTTCTTTGATTTTACTATATTTATAACATTATTAATTTCTTTTTTATTATACTTAATTAAAGCTTATTTTATCCGATCACTACCATTGCTAACACTCCTATATTCTATAAGTGGGAGCTAAGCACTGCTACGTTCCTGGATTAGTCCTTCTAAGAATCACTTTATATGATTTACTCATCCAATATATCTACCATATCAGAACCTAAAGTTTCAAGAAGCATATCTGCAGTAGACTTTTCTTCATCATTTCCTTCTTCTACTGTGAAAACTATCTTAATATCTTCTCTAAAAATCTCTGCAAGAATTTCTTGAAGTAATGCTCTGTATTCAGGTTTTTCCAACCTATCCTTATTAAACTTATATTGTTCTTCATATTCTATAGTTAGAATTCCCTTACTGCAATCTACAGGCTTTCCAGTAATTAAAGATGCATAAACAATCATCGCTCTTCTACCTTTAATTCTTTCTAATATATCCTTCCAAGATTTTTGAATATCATTTAAGGATACCTTAGAGGAATCATTACCAGAAGTATGGTGAATAACTTCCCTTCTTACTTCCTTCTTTATTTCTTTAACAACTGCATCTGCTTTAACTTTTCCATCTGCTACAGCTTCAGTTTGAACCTTTATACTTCCATTCTTTAAGGATGCTTCAAGTTTATTTAACCTACTTAAAATAACCTCATTAGATGTATCATATTCTATTTTACACATTTTTATTATTGCAAGCTCTAAGTATAGTCTTGCTTGCTTACTTATCTTTGCATTACCTTCTGCTTCTTGAAGAATTCTTATATATCTCATAACTTCTTCAGCTCTTAGCTTACTGCCTTGTTCCTTAATTAAAGTTATGTTTTCTTCAGACATATCTAATACATCTTCAGGATTATTAGTAACCTTAGCCATAAGAATATTTCTATAATGACTTATAAGATCTTTTATAAAAAGATATATATCCTTACCTGCATAAACTACCTCATCTATAATTCCTATAGACTTTTCTACATTTCTTTGATTAACTGCATTAGTTAATGCAAATAAGTGATCATTAGTTACAAGGCCTAGCATATTAATAAGAATATCATATTCTACTGCACCATTTCCCATAGAAATAGCTTGATCTAATATACTTAAGGCATCTCTCATCGCCCCATCAGAAACTCTTGCAATTAAGCTTAAACTCTTGTCATCTGCTATTGCATTTTGATCATCTACTATCTTTCTAAGTCTACCTATTATTTCATTATTGTTTATCCTTTTAAAGTCAAATCTTTGACATCTTGAAAGAATAGTAATAGGTAACTTTTGTGGATCTGTTGTTGCTAATATAAATATTACATTCTTAGGTGGTTCTTCTAATGTTTTTAAGAAGGCATTAACAGCACCTGTTGATAACATGTGAACTTCGTCCATTATATATACTTTATATCTACCTTCTTGAGGTGGATACTTAACATCATCTATTATATCTCTAATTTTATCAATACCATTATTAGAAGCTGCATCTAACTCTGTAACATCTATTGCTAGACCTTCATCTATCTTCTTACACATTTCACACTTGTTACAAGGTTCTCCATCATGTAAATCAAGACAGTTTAAAGCCTTAGCGAAAACCTTAGCTGTAGTTGTTTTACCAGTTCCTCTAGTACCACAGAAAAGATAAGCATGAGCTATTCTATCATTTAGTATTTGATTTTTAACAGTTGTTGTTATATGTTCTTGACCAACAATATCATAAAAGTTTTGTGGTCTCCATTCTCTATATAAAGCTGTATATCCCATAATATCATTCCTTATTTTTATCATTTATTTATATTATAGACTAAAGATTAAAATTAATGAAGAAATAAAAGTTAGAACTTAATAAATTTAAAAGAAACCCAAGATAACTTGAGTTTCTTCAAAATTACTTTATGCTATTCTTCTTTATAACTAAAAATTCAACAATAGTAATTACTAAACCTATAACTCCAATTAGCTTAAAAGATATTTCCAAGGAAATAATATCTCCTATATATCCACATAAAGGGAATAATAATATCATCATTAATGAGTAAAACATACTCTCTACTGAAATTATAGTTGCTCTTTGTTTGGATTCAACACTAGAATTTATTAATTTACTACTAATAGGTTGAAGTATAGAAGTTAGAAATCCTATAGATACAAAAATCAATATTGTTGTTTCTTTACTTGAATAACCCATTAATACTATCAGCAAACTGATTAACATAGATATAGAAATCCATCCTTTTGATTTAAACTTCTTATATATCTTCTCACTTAAAATTGCTCCTAAAGATGAAAGTATTCCATTAAATAAAAATATTATTGAAATACTTACCCTTGAGTAACCTGAATCACTTAAGAATTGTTGACCATAAAAATATATTATTGCTGAAAAAGTATAAATTAAAGGAAAGTACATTAATATATTTAAAAGTTTCCTATTATTTTTCAATATATTTATTGAGGTTTTAAAATGATTTATCACAGTTACTCTTTCTTCATGAGTTTCCCTTATATCAACTTCAGTAAAATTAAAAGATACAGTTAAAGAAAATACACCAATAACAATTGCAGTAATATAACTTATAGAAAAATCTATTTGAGATAAAAGTCCACCTATAAATACTGCTAACCCCTGTGAAATTTCTATTATTAAATTTAACCTACCATTAATCTTTAAATACTCATCTTCTCTTTTTAATGTTTTAAGTGTATCGTATATTAAGGCTTCCTCAGATCCTGAATTCAAATTATATCCCCAAGCTGATAATATAAAACCAATGGCAAATCCAAGAAAGGAATTTGAAAATAGCATTATTATTGCTGATATTAATGATGTTATTCTACCAATTATCATTATTTTTCTTCTACCAAATAAATCGGCTAATGCTCCAGTTGGTATTTCTGAAATAAAACCAGTAATATGAAATATTCCTTCAAGCAAACCTATTTGCGCTAAATTCATTCCCTTATACCCTAAATACAATACCCAAATAGCAGATGTTATATCAAAGGATGAAAGAAATCTATATAAATAATCATTTTTTATATTCTTTTTTATTTTATTCATTTGAATCAACTCCAATTTTCTATAATTATTTTTGAGCATAATAAAAGACCTAAGATAATTAATCTAGGCCTAATTGGAGTTACTATATTGCAACTTAAGAAATAGATTTTCTCAAATTTCCCCTAAAAAAGGGCATAGTAATCCAATTTTCAAAAAACATGCATGTTTTTGACTGTGAACTACTAGATAAAACTTCATATTTTATCTTTCTTACAGGAAATTTCATAGTCTATTTCTCCCTTCTTCCAAAACAATCTATTTTAAGCATATATTATTTCACAAATATTTACAAGTGCTTATTTGACTGTTATTTGTTAAACATCCCATATATCACCTATAATATTATTCATCATTTAGTTTACTATTCTTATCCTATGATTCAGCCCTATATACCAATATTCAAAAATTCAAACTTATCCTAATATCATTTATACTTATTAAGTTTTATAGTACAATAAATTTAAATACTAGTAAGGAGTGATATAACTTGAGTTTATATGATAAGAAATACTTATCTATAGTTAAAGATATCTTAGATAATGGTTATTATGATAATAACAGAACTGGGATGCCTACATACAAACTACCCCATCAAATTATGCAGTTTAATTTACAAAAGGAATTCCCTATACTAACTACTAAAAAAGTTGCATTTAAAACTGCTATAAAGGAAATGCTATGGATATATAGAGATCAATCAAATGATGTAACTAAACTTCAAGAACAAAATGTCCATATCTGGGATGAATGGGTAGATGAGAATAATACAATAGGTAAGGCTTATGGATACCAAATTGCAAAGTTTAACCAAGTAGATAAACTTATTGAGTCCTTAAAAAATAATCCTCAAGACAGAAGAATGATTATGTCTATGTGGAATATAGAAGACCTACCAGAAATGACATTACAACCTTGTTGCTATCAAACTTTATGGGACGTAACAGATGGTTACTTAAATTGCATGTTAATCCAGCGCAGTGGGGACATGCCATTAGGAGTTCCATTTAACACAAGTCAATATGCTGTATTAGTTCATTTAATAGCCCAAGTAACTAATCTTAAACCTGGATTATTTACTCACGTGATTAATAATGCACATATTTATGAAAATCAAGTTGAAGGAATGAAACTTCAATTAACTAGAGAAAATGAAGATTTTGATGCACCAAAGCTTTGGATAAATCCAGAAATAACGAATTTCTATGACTTCACAGCTGATGATGTTAAATTAATAGATTATAAACACCATGACCCAATTAAAATGGAGGTAAGTGTGTAATGTTATCTATTATAGTTGCCAAAGCTTCTAATGATGTTATTGGCGGAGATAATAAGCTTTTATGGCATATATCCGAAGATCTAAAAAGATTTAAGTCCATTACATCAGGTAATACTATTATAATGGGTAGAAAGACCTTTGAATCTTTACCTAAGGTATTACCTAATAGACATCATATTGTAATTACAAGAGATAAAAGCTTTAAAGTTGATTCACCTGATGTAGAAGTAGTTAATGATATAGATTCTATCATTACTAGATTTGAAAATTCTACTGAAGAAGCCTTTGTTATTGGCGGCGGAGAGATATATAAAACTCTTTTACCTAATTCAAAGAAGTTATACTTAACTAGAATTTATAAAGATTTTGATGGTGATACAAAATTCCCAAGTATCGATCTTAACGATTGGATAACTGATTATAAATCTGAAATTTTAATTAATGAAAAAGATAATTTAAATTTTGATTTTATAAATTTAATAAGAAAATAGAAAACGAGGGTATTCCTTACGGAATGCCCTCGCTTTCTTTGTCCTATTGTATGTTAATCCTATTGAAGAGTAACCTATAAATAAATAATTAATTATTAATTACATATTTGCATTAAAAAAACCCTTCTTCTTAGAAAGGCCTAAAAATTAAAACCGTGCACCCAGCTTCGACAGTAATCTATAGACGTTACTATGTAGTTAGCTCTGACAAGATTTATCCATATCACACGCAGTAATCACTTATCGCTGCTTCCTTCCGGACCTGACGAGGTTCATGCACTTACGTCGTATGGGACCTTGCCATCAACACCACTTGCATAGGCAGGCTCTACAGATTAAAGCCTAGACTGGGAATTCAATCCTGCTATAGCGGATTGCAGGTTATAGGGCACCGCTAACTCCCCATCTAGCACAGTCATGGCGGAGAGAAGGGGATTTGAACCCCTGATAGAGTTGCCCCTATACACGCTTTCCAGGCGTGCTCCTTCGACCACTCGGACATCTCTCCATATTATTAAAACTCTCTATTAACTTAAATATAATAAGTTGTTCAATACCAAAATCTTTGATTTTGAATTGCTTATATAGCTATTTAACTTAACTACTGCTATATATTATCATATACCAATAAATATTGCAAGATTTAAAAAGATGGCGGCTATTGTAAAGACATCCAATTAAAAGTTAAATAATTAATAAGGTGATTTAAATTTTACTTAATTATTTTAACCTAAATTAAAATTTTAATTATTAAAAATTATTATTTAAAATAAAAAGTAGGTATAACATACCTACTTAATTTATATCTATGCTTGATTTTTATTCTTTTTATTAACCCAAATAATAAGTCCTATACCTAATACTATTCCGATTAAACTTACTATTTGTGCAGTTCTCAGTCCCATAAACATTAAACTATCAGTTCTTAACCCTTCAATAAAGAATCTTCCTATAGAATACAGAATCATATATCCTCCAAGGATAACTCCATCTTTTCCTTCCTTTTTCTTTAAAAGAATATAAACTAATATTCCACAAACTAACAAATTCCATATAGACTCATATAAGAAAGTTGGATGATAATAAGTACCTTTAATTAACATTCCTTGTTGTATAAACTCTGGGAATTTGCTTATAAATTCTTGAGTTACAGGTCCACCATGAGCCTCTTGATTCATGAAGTTTCCCCATCTACCTATAGCTTGTGCCAAAATAACACCTGGCATTATTACATCAACATACTTTAAGAAATTAATCTTTCTATACTTAGCAAAGACATATCCTGCTAGTAATGCTGCTATTACCCCTCCGTGAATAGCCATTCCACCATTTCTAATATTTATCATATCCTTAAATGAATTGAAATTTTCAAATTCAAAGGCTACATAGTATACTCTTGCCCCTATTATTGATATTGGGAAAGTAACTAAAAATGCATCTATTATAGTATCGTAATTTAGATCTTTTTTCTCTGCTAGTATATATATTAATAGCATAGCAGCAACAACCCCCATAGAAATTATTACTCCATACCACCTTATTTCTAAACCAAATACATTAAACGCTACTGGATTCATCTAATCCCTCCTTATATTTCTTTTATTTTTAAAAAATCTTGTTAATAAACTACTGCATTCTTCATTATAACACCATTTTACATCAACTTTCCAATTGAATATATCATAATCTAATAAGTTTACAGTAGATCCACAGGCTCCCATATCTTTATTAAAGGTTCCTATATATAACTTTGATATTCTACTTTGAGCTATTGCAGCTGCACACATAGGACATGGTTCTAATGTTACATACATTTCACATCCTGATAGTCTCCAGTTATTTAATTTCTTAGATGCTTCTTTAATGGCTAGTATTTCTGCATGAGCAATAGTTAAATTTAAACTTTCCTTTAAATTATGATTTCTAGCTATTATTTTTCCATCCTTAACTATAACTGCCCCAACAGGCACTTCCCCTTTACTAAAAGCCTTTGTGGCCTCTTCTAATGCAATTTCCATAAAGTCCATTTACAATACCTCTAATTATATTATTATATAAATTTTCCAACTTTTAAAGTGATTTTATTACATATTAAAGTATAACATCGCTTTAAACAATCTAAAATTAATAGTTTATATTATTAATTAGGGCCGTCTTTCGACAGCCCTATAGTTTTACTAAGTAAATATTCTAACTCTTTTAATTCTATTTTTATCTATTTCTTCTACTATAAACTTAATATTATTTATTTTCACTTCTTCATCTTGTTCTGGGAATCTTCCAAGCTCTCCAATAACTAATCCACCTACTGAATCAAACTCTTCTGATTCCATAGTCACGCCTATTAATTCACCAATATGATCAAGTCTTGCGCTTCCATCTACAATATATTCATCTTCCTTAACTACTATAATTTCATCATCAACTTCATCATCATATTCGTCTTCGATTTCACCAACTACTTCTTCTATTAAGTCTTCAATAGTAACTATACCAACATTTCCACCATACTCATCTAATACAACTGACATATGGTTTCTTGTACTTTTCATTTCATTAAATAACTCAGTAATTTTCTTAAATTCATAAGTATAATAAGGCTCTCTCATATAATCTGAAACCTTAAAGTTTTCCTTACTTTCAAAAGCTATTATTAGATCTTTTACATTTAATATACCAATAACATTATCTATAGTTTGATTATACACTGGTATCCTAGAAAATTGCTCAGTCTTTATTATATCTATTACTTCATCGTAAGTAGCATTCATATCTACTGCAACTACGTCTACTCTTTGTACCATTACATCTTTTACTTGAGCATCTGCAAATTCAAAAACGTTAAAAATCATTTCCTTTTCAACATCTTCAAGTACGCCCTCTTCTTCACTTACACCAACCATTGTTTTTAATTCTTCTTCTGTAATAAATGGTTCTGTAGCCTTAGGATCTCCTCCTAAAAGTCTAATAAACAAACTAGATATAGCAGTAAATATAAATATAAACGGTCTAAAAACCTTAACTACTATATTTATAATCTTACTTACCCTTAATGCAACCTTTTCAGAATTCTGCTTAGCTATTGACTTAGGAGTAATTTCACCAAATATTAAAACCAAAATAGTCATAATAACAGTAACTAATCCAACTCCACTTTCTCCAATAGTTTTAACTGCAATTGATGTTGCAAGTGCAGATGCACCTATATTAACTATGTTATTACCAATTAATATCGCTCCTAATAACCTGCTTGGATCTTCAGTTAGCTTCTCAACTAACTTAGCCCCCTTAACTCCCTCATCTACCATATGTCTTATTCTAATTTTACTTAGTGCCATTAAGGCTGTTTCTGACATAGAGAAAAATCCTGACATAATTAATAATATTACTAATAATATTATCTGCCACGTATAACTCTCCAATTTAATTCACCATCCTAAATTTTTAATAATTTTATTTTTCTATTATATCATATAAAAAATTCAAAAAATTAATTTTAATAAAAATTTTAATCAGTTAGTATGCTAATTTCTTATCTTCCCTGCTATCCTATACTACACTTCTTATCCACTTGCCTGATTTTAGCCTACTTCTTTCAAAGATTATTTTTATAAATTCTTCTGAACATATTAAGAAATACACTGCTGTAACTGGTAGTGATAATACTATTGCTCCTATGAAAGCCATAGGTACTGCATAGAACCAAATTGTTCCTAGTTGTACTAATGTAGAGTAAAGAGTATCTCCGCCCCCTCTAAATATTCCAACTATCATAACTACGTTATAAGATCTTATAGGGCATATCAATGCCATTATTCTTAAAACAGTTACAGTTGCTTTAAAAGTCTCAGCTTCTACATTAAAAGGTCTTACTATAGCAGGTGCTAATACCCATAATGCTATACCTATAATTAACCCTAAAGCTGGAGCAACCTTTCCTATCTTATGTGAATAATCTACTGCTACTTCTTCTTCATTAGCCCCTATCTTATTACCTACCATAATAGCTGCTGCTGAAGCTAATCCTATACAAAGCACCATAAACATATTATTTAATGTAGTTGCAATCTGCATAGTAGCTACTGCACTCGTCCCTATTTGAGCATATGCTATAGAAAATGCAGTCATTCCTAGTGACCATAATAATTCGTTTGCTATAACTGCTATTGATGTATTGAAATAAGTCTTTACAAAGCTAAAGTCAAAAGCAAATAATTCTTTAATTTTTGAAGCTACTATATTATTTTTTACATAAATCATATAAATGATATAAGCTAACTCTAAAGCACGAGCTATAGAAGTAGCTAAAGCAGCTCCAGCAACTCCCATTGGTTTAGCCCCTAGATTACCAAATATAAATACCCAGTTTAAGAATGCATTACATATAACACCTATTAAACTAGCATACATTGGAACTTTAGGTTGTTCTGAGCTTCTTAATGCTGATGAAAAACCTTGAGTGAAATTAGTAAAGATAAAAGTGATTCCTATTATTCTTAAGTATTGACTTCCAAGTTCTATTACCATTGTATCTCTAGATAATAATCCCATTATTGGCTCAGCAAAAATAAGTGCAGCTCCACCAAATACTATAGATGCTATAAATCCTATACTTAAGTCTAATCCTAATACCTTCTTTATACTTTTAACATCTTTCTTTCCCCAATACTGAGACATAAATACACTTGCTCCTGCATTTATCCCTGAAAGGCATAACGTAAAAATAAAGAAGTATTGATTAGCTAGTCCAACTGCAGCAATTGCTTCTTCTCCTAACTTTCCTATCATTAGGTTATCTACTAAGTTTAATGATGATGTTATAAAGCTTTGTAATGTTATTGGCAATGCCAATGTCAGCATCGTTGTTATAAAAGCCTTATCTTTAAATACTTTTCTCATGACTTCCTCCTAGGTTTACTATTAAATTTTTATTTTTTACAAAAGAAAAAAGAGCAAATGGGTAGTCAAGCCG